>Ga0209363_1000685_pt1 | contig 14170 bp, 9 predicted proteins | sample WorMetexBAHAMAS3_FD_187385 | JGI IMG/M metagenome (GOLD analysis project Ga0209363, IMG submission 187385) | Marine gutless worms symbiont microbial communities from Max Planck institute for Marine Microbiology, Germany - Inanidrilus exumae... | ecosystem: Host-associated > Annelida > Digestive... | reverse complement strand
CCAAAAGAATAGTGCTGCCATTATATTCTCATACTTTTGCTATATTTTATTTGCATTATTCACAATTGTTTTATTGCTTGTATGTAGGTATTCAATGCCATTGTGATCGACGTTGTCCAGAATGGCTGAAGAAACTCTACTAAATCCGCCTAATACAGTGTCTGATGATTCGTGTATAACAGAATTTATTGAGATAGTTCCTCTTGCTAGAGAATGTAATGAATATGATTACTGTGATGAAATCAAACAAGAAATACTGGACGATGATGAAATCAAACCAGAGTTACTGCAAGACATCAAGCAGGAACCAGCAGATGAGCTATACGAAGTCTCTGATGTTAAAGATATATTTGACGCTGCAGAGGTAAGATTATGGTTTCTGTGCCCCTCTTGTGGAGGGGCATTAAGTATTGCGATCAGCTTGTCTGTCTGTATGTCTCTGTAATCGCATATCTCAACAAGAAGCTCTGTTATGTTAGTACATTTGTGCTATATTTCACGACATGTGGGAGTTAGAAAGGTTTCAAATAGCACAAGTGACCTTCAAGGGCATTGACAATGATGCCATTTCATAGGACACATATGATTTCCTATTACTGTTCCATTGCAACTATATGTCTAGTTCTTGCACTGTTGATGAAATATTGTCCCTTTTCCCCAAAATTTAAAGAGGTCACATGACACATCACATATCCCTTTCGGGGGTAATATATGATATGTGCACTAGTACTCCTAATGTATCAACGAGTACACAAAATTTGAAATGCCTAGCTTCATCAATTGCACAGATATGATTGGGGCAATATTTAAAAAGTGTGTCACATGACCATGATTACGCCCATGACTTGACTTGGAACATTTTGTGATATACTGTGAATGTTCAACAGTGTTCTTTTTGATATGTTCCTGTTTAGTGCGATGGAACAGGAAATGTTTTGGTACGTACGATTGCGGGTGTTGAATGACGCGACTGAACGCCCTACCCCACGCCAGCGGCTATACAGCTGGAGTGGGTACTGACTAACGCATGCATACATCCTCACTTGTAACTTGGGATAAAAGTTATATCCGGTAAATATTTGCAAATTCCTTCACAGCCTTCATCACAGCTTCACTTCTTTGTACCTATTTTGATTTGAACTTGCATCCTTGTGTTGCGACTGACATTTCATCCATGTATTTTTAGTATTCCTTGCAAAAAGATGGTACCGACGTTGCTGCAGTGAAGACTGCAGCCATTCAGTTTGATGAAGCACAGCGGTATATGCAGCCTGCAGTTGTAATTGAGAGACTTAACTTACCTCGGTATGTACTTATTTTTACACTTATGTTTATTTATTTATATTTTGTCATGATACGGTGTAGATAACACTGTTGAGGAGAACTCTAGCATCTTCTCCCTAACGGGAGTGCACTAGGAAGGGCATGTGAAAGCAAAGAGTTTACTCAGCAAGAGTCAAATCCAGTTGGCCAGGAAACAGTCAGTCATCTTAACTATTGAGCCACAACTGCTACCGTTCAAGTACCATCAGGACAGTTGTAAACATCCCATCATGACACTGTATGAGACCGAGTCATAAGCACTGCACTCTGCCAGATATATCAATTATCTATACCAAGTTGAGATTTTACAGGTCGTTGCAACACAGTATTGAAGCTCTTCCAAATTGACTTTGATATGCTGGTGACTTTGACCGTGCTTAATAGCCGTTGCCAATACTCTTTCAGTGTGCTGGTTGTTGTGTCGGTAACACGAACGGCATCTGTCACGTAAAAATCCCATATAACAGTCTTGGAAGAAATCATCTGGTACACCTCTATGTTCCTGGTCGAACTGGGGTTATTTGGATTCTGGAGAAATAAGCTGGCGCAACGGTTCGGGGAAATTTGGAACGAGCAGCCAGCAACTGTAATGGATCGAGCACTGTGACCGAGAGTGGAGCGCTAGCAGGCCTATATTTGCAAATAGTGAGCCATCATTCAGATCATTTTTTATACAGTTTTCATTAAATTTTGTAGTTGTTCTATAAACATTGTGCACAGTGGCATCCACACCGTATTCCCCAGTATGCCGACGACATACAAGTATGTGGCCGATGTCGTCCGAATGATGCAACATCGCTCTGTCTTGAGCTTAGCAGTTGCATTGAACAGGTCGCCGACTGGACGGACATGAATCATCTCCAGCTAAACGCCGCGAAAACTGAATTTATGTGGTTTGTTTCACCACGCCGTCGTTACCACCTTGCATTCGGTCCCGTTCGGGTGAAACCTGCTGCCTTGGTCCGTGACCTCGGTGTATACTTGGATACTGGATAGCCACCTGTCTGTGAGGTTACACATCACGCGACTCGTCTGCACGTGCTTTGACGTGCTGCTCCAGATCCGCAGCATTCGCCGCTCACTGCCAAGGGAGTCCGTGTTGACACTTATCTCCAGTTTGGTCGTGTCCAAACTGGATTACTGCAACGTCGCCTTTGCCGGACTGCCACGCTGCGAGCTGGACCGACTGCAGTCTGTCATTAATGCTGCTGCATGTCTCACAGTTGGGGCACAGCGTCATAACCACTTCACGCCGTTGCTCGCCGACCCTCGACGCATCCAGTACTGTGTACTGGTTTTCAATTGCGTGCATGGGTCCATGCCGAGATATCTACAAGCGGTCATCCGTCCGGTCGCGAACGTTGAGCCACGACATCGTCTGCGCTCTGCCTCTTCAGCATACTTGACCGTGCAGGCTGTGTGACGCTCTACACTGGGCGACCGTGCCTTTGCCATGGCCGGTCCACATGCTCGGAACACTGCTTAATGCAATCTGGCGGTGCTCATCACCCGACGATGTTAAACACTCACTGAAAGCCCATTTATACATCCAGAGTTATTTCTAATGCTATCATAGGCTTTTTTCTTATGACATTTGTGTAGTGTCCTCGAAGTGACTTTTACTCACGGTACTTTGAACTTGACTTTTTTACATTACATTACATATATCACAGTGCTCCTCCCTAGCTGACGTTTCCTTTGATACATATTGCATAGGCACCTAATGCCACCTATTGGTAATGGCATTGCGGGCCGGGCGTTGTCTAAGATGGCCTAAAACAGACCGAGCCTAAAGATTTATAGAGCAAATGGGCCAGGCCAGGTCTAAGAATTTCGGCCAGTGCAGACCTCTAGTTTACTGATCAGACGCCCGGTGGCAGAGAACTGTCTTTCGGATTCAGCTGACGTTGTTTGCACAGACGAAAACTTGACGCTAGATTTCTCTCTTGTGAAATGAATATCTCAAATTCTGAGAACTGCAGAACCCCTCGGTACCGACGGCAACACTTATTTAAGGTTAGACTGTGCCAAAAACAGCTGCGTGGCTGTAATGAGGGAGAGGTGGGAGCATGGTATGTGACCTAGGAATACTAGTCTGATGTCTGGACAGTCAACACACGACAAAAAGAAGTCCCGCCGCCATGCAGACTCACTGAGTTCTCACACTTCACTGGTACTCTTTGTTGTCACCAGTCTGAAAGTTGTTGAGTGGATGACGTATACCTTCCTTTTTCAGTGTCCAGTAACTGTTTGACTCCATTTATGTAGTGGCTGCATTGTCTGCAGCTACACTCGCCTGGCCTGCCCTCCCCCACCGAGATAAACTGCAGTAACGTGCAAGTAAACAAAGTCATCAGATTAGGCAGAAGGGCACCAGTACCGTATACAGGAAGGCTTCTGATACAGTTACACATCAAAGACTAGTAACGAAATTATAGCAAGCAGAGATCACAGGTAAGGTATTCAGCTGGATCAAAGCATTCTTGCAGTCGTTTAGAAGCGAGAGAGAATTCCTTCAGCCAGTGAGTTGTGGGTTTCTGGAATCAACTCCCAGAGATGAGAGTGGTCGTGAATGGGCATTGCTCATCCTGGGCTCACGTGACTGACGTGGAATACCACAAGGATCTGTAATACCGGTAGGTCCTCTGCTCTTCCTTATCTATGTCGATGATTTACCAGACTGGATCAAATCAGAAATGAGAATGTTTGGAGATAACAACTTTGAAAGAAAGAGGTGGAAGAGGAATCTAGTAGAAACTTATAAGATTATTACAGGCAAAAAGAAAGTCTGAACAGAAGATTTCGTCTGCTTCAACCAATCCAGCTACGATCTGCCACAAGCTAGCCACAAAACGCAGTCGTTTAGAAGCAAGAGAGAATTTCTGCAGCCATTGAGTTGTGGGTTTCTGGAATCAACTCCCAAGCTGCATCGTTGAAGCCGCTACCATCAACACCTTCAAAAATAGGCCTGACAAGCTGAAGAAAGGGACACCATAAAGCTTCCGTGCAGTGTTCATAGATTTTGGTAAGGCGTTCGTCGATGTCGACCACAACGTGCTGTTAGAAACGTTCATGTAGTTTAGCTGACCTGATACCATTATAAAGTGGATGTGTTCTTTCTTGTGACAGATGTGAGTGGGTCAAGATTGGTAATGTGATGTCAGATTGGTTGCGGATGGATGCGGGATTGCGGGCATGCCACAGGGATCAATTCTTGGACCCCTGACATTGACTATGCTGATTGAAAAGCTGCAGACGTCCTGTATGACACACAAGTTCGTCGATGATACCACACTGTCTGAGATAGTAGCTAAGTTTGCTACAAGTTCCATGCAGGAATGCTGTAACTAACTAATAGAACAGACCGAGGAGGTGTGAATAATTGTCAACGGTCGCAAGGTGAAAGAAATGATTATCGGCCCGGTCCTGAAATATCCACTGCCAGATTTGTTGCTCAATTGTCGATAGAGTATCAACATTCAAACTTCTTGGAGTTCATGCGTCCAACGATTTGAAATGGACAGAACATGTCCGAGCTGTTACGTCAAAAGCATCATCACGCCTGCACTTCTTGAAGCAGCTGAAGCGAGGACGTGCAGAGGGTGATCTTATGTACTTCTATATATATGTTGTGTGCCCGATACTGGAATATGCGTGTCCAGTGTGGCACACTGGTTTAACAGCTGCGCAGTCTGACGCACTAGAGTCCGTCCAGAAGCGTAAAATCATATACTCTGATGATAACAGTGGCGATGACAGGACTCGTATAATCATTTCTGGCGTCGACACACCGAAGGATAGAGTGCTGACTGAGAGATTTTTCCAGAGACTTGTTCTTCCCAGCAGTTCACTTCTTCATTATCTGCTCTCAATGACACTGTTAATAGTCTCAGACATTTACAACCATTCTACAAACTGCAGATTTGTACTACCAAGTTTTGCAACTGTTTTAACCATATTGCCTAAACACATACATGTAGCTGTAAAAGTTTGTTGGTTTTTTTACCTATTGTGTAACTATTATTTTTTTAATGTTATGTTCACTGTAACTAATCCAGCATGTCAGCTGCTGTACCATTAAAATCATTGATTGCTGATTGTATTGATTGTTGATGATGCACTGACGGTCGTCGCCCACACTCACCAGCGTTTTTACAAACGTGGCCAGCCGTTTACCTGTACGGAATGTAACAGGTCTTTTGCAACCCAGTTACACCGTGTTTGTCTAACGTGTGTTCACAGACACATGGCAAGAGGCCCTTTTCCATGTCAGATCTGTGGTACACATTTCACACAGAAAAGACATCTGAACTTACATGCTTTTTCACATGTCTATGAACCGACAAAAACTGGCGATGATTGTTTACAAATAGAACAGTCTTCAACTTCAGATGACCTGTTTAAAAGTGAGCTAGCAGAGTTGCACGTTTGTGATATCTGTAAGTGAGAGTTTGATGACAAACATATAGCACATTTAATTGTCTAAACAGCTTTTGTTTATACACTTTTATGTAAGCATTGTTGCATTTACGCATGCCTGCTAGTTTTCTGATTGCCATCAATTAGCTGGATTTTTCAAGTAACTGGATTTAGGAATTTGAATCCCAGATATGAATCATTCGCACTAACTCTGGTTTACCGATCCTTGGTTTACATCCCCAAGGATGACATCGAGAAAGATATGTTGTATTGTATGTGCTTGTAGTTCCTAGTGTATAATTTACTTCCATGCAAGGCAACTGTAGTAATTTTGTTTTGGCATTTCAGGCTGAAGAAGACTTACAATATTCATATTGACTTCGGTAATTATTTACTGTTGCCCACAATTGTTTTTCTTAGTTTGCATTATTGCTTTGTAGTCAGAACCGGGTACCAGGTTCCAGTCCAAAACTTCGTTACCCATTTCCAATCCAGATAATGAATATAAATTTTTCTGGCACAATTGTATAAAATACAACATATTATTGCTGATGCACAGGTAGTCTTGTTTACTAGGTAGGTATGCCTGTGATGGGTGAATATTAACTGAAAAAAAAACACTTTTATTTAAACTGACATTACTAGGGATGTAAATACTTTGTGGCCATCACGGGATTCGCAAAATTCTCAAATTTGACTTACCACTGTGAATTCTTCCATTTTGCCGCAACATGCTGCAAAATTAGACTATTTTTATCCATTACCATCTAAATAACAGTATTGAATCTAAAATAAAGCATGCAAATGATAGAGGTGTATATGATATTATTTTCATATAACTTTATTTAAAAGTTTTACGACAGACAATTCAATATAATGTGATTTAAATGTACTGACTGAGTCGACGTTACTCACTCACTGACAGTTTCGATTTATCTCTAGTTAATGTTTTTGACAAGTTTGTTATTGAAAGTGAAAAAGATGTTTTAGTTTACATCTGAAAGATAGATTTGTCTATGTTGTATTGCTATAATTGCAACCATGAATTCTGCACGAATTTAGCTTTTTTTGCTGCAAATGGATTGCGAATGTTCGGATTTATGGCCGTGTAAAATTTACAGCCTTGGTTATTACTAGTCATTTCTCAAGTCATAAGCAAATGTGACCATGTGTGTGATGGGCATTGTCCCATTGACTGTTCGGTCATGAGGCATGTGGCATATGGCAGCATGTAGTGGCTATGCACAGCTTTATGTAGTCAATTTCATGGCACTGACATAGTCTGTCAGTGGTTCAGCATTCAGTGAGGGATCCAGGATTTGCCGATGGGCAGCCATGCCTAGCTACTCTTGGTGGAACAGGACACTGTCAAGTCCCAGTGGTGTGAAATTCAAGCCGGAGCATCTGGGCCAACTCACACTACTGTGCTTGTCGTAGCTCCTGCACCGAGGGCACTACTTATTAAGGAACATCACCCCGCCCAATGACTTCAAACGATCAATCGAGGTCATTCTGGGGGTGACAACAGTCCTAGCCAACTACTCGATGATGACATGTATTCTTATTGGTTGTAAAGTAAAGTAAAGTAAAGTAAACGTCGATTTGTATAGTGCATCGTCGTAAATACCTCTAATGCGCTCAGACATGGATCACACGGTTTTACCTGCAAATTACACCATGCCTGCCTTTACTCCCCAGCTGCAGAGCATCATCACCCTTTGGCTGGTACTCATTTTACCGTCCCACGGAGGGTAGAAGGCTGAGTCGACCTGGTTGTAGTTATACAAACGTGTGACTGCCAAAGATTGGAGCACCACTAGGGATCTGATGACGTGCTTTTCCAAGAACGTTTTAATAGTTAAGTTGGAGCAATAACAGAGAAAGATGTTAATTTGATACTCACTTAAGAGGAGCTAGTAGGATCTATCGCCATCCCATAGATGTGCTCTTGGTCAGTTTGATGTCCGTATTATGTTTCTTTTATCGAAATAACTATTAATAAATATTTGTGTAGAGTTTAACTCGTATGTCAACTGAGAATTGGTTTTGTCTTTGTTGATCGATTGATTGAATTAAGGCTTTATGTCCCAACCAACACAACATAGGTCATTTCAGAGACGTTCTTCCCAACAAATCCCTTGGCTTAGTACTGAAAAACTATATCTAAAATCTAACACAAGAAAAGCACATGCATCCATAACAAAATATGCTACACATAAGGTGAAATGACATCACAGTAAACTGTGGTCGTGATATATCTCCATGAAGGGCATGATGTCATACTGTGCGAAGTTAACTGATGAAGATTTGTCACGTTATTTAAATAAAATTGGATCAGTATGCTTACGAAAGGCTTAGTGCTAGCGCCAGATCAGCAGTCTGACTAAGTACAGCCAAATGTTTACATTTCCTTGCCCAACATCCTGGCGGCCAGTACAGATAAGTATGAAAGTATAAGTGCATAGATAAGTATGAAGAAATTATGTCACTTGCCTTGTGTATAATACAAAATAAATGCAAAAAAAATAAAGCCAGATTTAGTCGCCTCTTATGACCCTGGGCCTGAAAATGGCATGTGCATGTTCTTAAGGAAATAAATGAGTAGGGAAATGACTAAGTAAGTAAACGATTTATATGCCACAGGAACCAACAAGTGAATCGTGGTGCATTACAGCCCAATAGCCCATATGGGGCATTTCATCTTTGTAATCCATTGAAAATGCATGTGGCTCAGTCAACTGCAAGACTAAACAAACTGCATTTTTGTTTTACTTGCTTACTTACTTAACTAAAATGTAATTTCATAACGGTCCAGATACCTATTTCCTTAAAATGGGTAATGCTGCAGATCACCAGTTTGTGCCATACTTCTGTACTGTAGGTACATCCAATATTGTTGTTGCATTTCAAACTATTATAAGGTATAGTGGAGAATTGCTGGAGTTAAAAATTAATTTTAATGCAGTTGTGGCAGAATTAAAAGCTTGATAAAAACTGGGAATTAAACCATAGCATTTTACAGAATTTATGGAATTAATAAACTACACAGGCATGCAGTTACAGAATGATGCATTTTGTCTACTTGACAGTCCTGTTATTATAATTGAACATTTTAAAACTAATGTGTGGTGTAATAATTGAACCTAATTGACTTTAATGTTTTATAGTGTAGACTAGACGTCTTAAATTAATGCATTTATCCATGTACCATAATACTCTGATTATTTTAAAAAGCAGTTGACTTCATTGTTTTAATGTTGTTGGTTGGGCATCAAGAGTCGCATCCGTAGCTATGGCGCCGTGGGTTGGCTGAAGAAAATTCCAGAGATTGATAAGTTTATAAACTTGGATTTGTTGCTGTTATTAACAACAGTGTCGTTGTTTTGTGCAGACTTTTATGGCTGTGCCTTGAAGCTGCATCAGTCGGACAGCTTGGATGACAAAGTTCTGGTCAAAAGTGTCTTTGAGAATAATAGAAACTTAAGCGTGAACCAGCCATATGAATCTGATAACCATCTGCAGTCAGTTAGCTTATGTAATCCATATGCTGTGCGTAAGATTCTGATGCAGTTTACAGGCCGTAAAAATGATATGTCAGCTAAGGTTTTGCAAAGACGACATATTTGTTCTTATTGTAAGAAAAGCTTCCGGGTCTTGGGACAGCTAAGCAATCACCTCCGTATTAGTCATGCAGGTGGAAAGCCGTTAACCTGTCCAGTATGTCACGTGTCGTTTGTGACAAAGGCTCACTTTGATCAACACATGCGTGTTCATGGTGACTTTTATTTGAGCAGTGCAACTCAAGCAAACCAGTCACAAGAGTCCAGTAAAGAATGTTTTTATTGTAAGAAAACTTTCCTCACATTATCACAATTGACAGTCCACATGCGTTCTCACAGGCATCGGTTTTTCTGTAATACCTGTGACAGGTCATTTGTGAGCAAATTTCTCCTTGACCGACACATGGCTGTTTACAAAAATAGTTCTGCAGGCTGCTGCAACACAAGCCAGTCATGTGAATCCAGTAATCAGGAGTTTAGCAGTGATGCATCAGCTACTGTGTGTGAAGCCGACGAAGGTTTAATGAATCGTCGAGGCGGCGAAAACAAAACCTCAGCTAATGTACTGCAGCGTCGCCATACCTGTGCTTATTGCGAGAAAACATTCATCAATTTGGGACACCTGAGAGTACACCTTATGCGACGTCACAAAGACCGGCAACACAAAGACTGGCAACCATTTAGCTGTACGAGATGTAAAATGCTGTTTCTTACAAAACATCGGCTTAATCAACACATCTGTGCATTTTCTGCAAGCAACACATACCAGCCACAGGAATCGAGCAAGCCACAGAAACCCAGTGGACAGTCAGAGGGGTTTAGCAGGGATGCGTCCATTGCTGTTTGTGAGCCACCTGAATCTGACAGCAAGTTGATTCATTGTAGAGACAGAGTACCACAGCATCAGTTTATCTGTGCTTATTGCGGGAAGTCATTCCTACGTTTGGGAAACCTCAGAACCCACTTCCAGCACAGGCATCCAAGTTTACCGTTTGCCTATTCAAGCTGCAAAACGGTATTTCCTAGCAAAACTGAGCATGATCGTCGCACCTGTACGTTTTCTGCAAGGAAAACAGAACAGCCATGTGAATCTGATAGACACACACACGAAGCTGCTGAAAATTTCATGCAGTGTACTAGCCACGAAAATGAAACGTTAACTGATGCAATCGCATGTAAGGCATTAGGACACCTGAACACCCACCAGCGTTTTTACAAACGTGGCCAGCCGTTTACCTGTACGGAATGTAACAGGTCTTTTGCAACCCAGTTACACCTTGATCGTCAAACGTGTGTTAACAGACACCTGGCAAGAGGCCCTTTTCCGTGTCAGATCTGTGGTAAACATTTCACACAGAAGAGACATCTGAACTTACATGCTCTTTCACATGTCTATGAACCGACAAAAACCGGCGACGTTTGTTCACAAATAGAACAATCTTCATATTCAGATTACCTGTTTAAAAGCGAGCTAGCAGAGTCGCACGTTTGTGATATCTGTAAGCGAGAGTTTGAAGACAAGCGTGTGTTTGATACTCACATGCGTCTGCATTCTCGTTTGCAGACGATTTATCAACGCAAGTAGCCCATTTTAGGCCTGTTTTGGGTTGTTTTTTCCAGGGGTTATGTATCTGGATGTAACAGCCGTATTCAATAGATAGGTTCGTTCACCAAAATGCTCTTCTGTGGCCATTGAATGTTTGTTATTTGATGTGTTTGACGGCTGAACACTGTAAAGAGAGGGGAAGAGAGAGAGAGTAACATGTTCAACAGTTTTTACAGTCAGTTTGCAGTATTGGCATGTGTCCATCTGTTTGGTCATGACCTTTAACAACGAATTCAAAGCAAGTCAGCACAGTTGTTCTCATTTGCACAGCTGTCCTTTCTTTTCAGCTGAGGGTTTTTCTTTTTAAACGGAACTGTATTCCTATTGTTGATATTTGTGAGAGATGCTGTAATTGCATTTAACTTTGCAGAACAGCTTCACTTCACGGATTGGCTGTTATAGATCATATTGTTCATATGTCATATTCACCAGGTTGTCCACGAAAATGAAGTAGCAGTGATTTTTTACGTCTGTTCCGGTGTCCTAATGCCTATTTATTTCACTTCTCAAATCGTCCCTTTATTATCCTACTACTGAAAGAGTATGTGGAAAATATCAACATTATGTTTAATAAATAAACTTGAGAATGTCATGAAAATGAAACGTCAACTGATGCAATCGCATATAAGGCATTAGGACACCTGAAAACCCACCTGCATTTTTACAAACGTGACTTCAGAGTTGTATGAAATGAAATGAAAACTATGTTACGTTAAATCACTGGTTAAATGCATACTGTAATAAAACAGTAACAATTGCAGCAAAAAATATGAGGTTTTGACAGACCTCTTCAAACAGTTGAGACCGTATTTAGTTTTATGTCTTCATTGTTTATATTGTGCAGTTAGTCCATAAACGTTTGGCTATTGTAGCTGCATTTTGTGGTACCTAATTATAAGGCACGAATGTTGTTGCATGTTCTTTGTTATGTTATAAATGATGTTGATCCACATGTGCATCAAAACAGATGTCAGTTGGTGCCACAGATCAATGTTGTACACATTGTGTTCATCGATTGTACAGGTACCCCGTGTTCTTGAAAGTAAAAAGGTAAAGGCTTCCCATACTCATTACTGAGCGTTGGGCCCAGAGCTGATCCCGGTGTACAGGCAGTCAGCCCACAGGTTATCCACCCGGCAGTAGGCTGCCATTACTTTCTGCCAGGCATGCGGTTACCTTCCAAGCCGCAGAGCATCACCGCCTGTTGGCCAGTACCAAGTTATGCTGCTTGGTGACAGAGGCACATAGGTGTGAACAGGTCTGGAAAAAAATAGGTTTTCTAAAAAATAGGTTTTCTAAAAAAAATAGTTTTTTTTTTCTACGAAGACCGATTTCACCAAAAACGAAAGTATGACCCCAAAGCATCTGAAATCTGCATCCCATAAGACTTATACAGTAATGTACAAGGCATATTCTCTTTTCATTTTCATGAATTACAGCATAAAAAGATAAAATTGCAGCATTACTGTAAAGTATAATAAATAGCAAGCAGGAATTCTGAACAGCAACAAGCTGTTAATATTCACTCATGGGTGACTGAATTTGATCTAGAATAGCTGTAGAAAACAAGGACAATTAAACAAAAGACAAAAGTATCAGAGTTCTACACCACTGGACTGACAACAGAGAAGATGAGCTAAAAAGAAAAATAGATGTCTACAGCTGGATGTTGATGCAATGATAACATCAGCTGATGAATATGCAGAGAAGGCAGAGAAGACACCAGATGACTGGGATAGCTAAGTCCAACAGCTTATTCAGATCTGCAAAAGAGAAATCTTCTGAACTGCTTGAAGTTGATGGCCAGCTAGATGCAAAGCTGCTGTGGTTAAAGAATTCTGACTAAATTACAACATCATGTGTAAATATCTGTGTTTGTGACTGTCTCTCGGCATAATTTCTGCCTAATACACGTTAACATCAGCTACTCTGGACGGAAAATTATTATCTGTTAAGGTACGAAATCTGTTGCAGTGTAAAATAATGGCTGTTTGTAGACTAGTGGGAGTACTGGAGTGTCTTTCAGAATGTGCATAGTTGTCCCAGAAAGGTCCTTGAAAAGTCCTCGAAAGTCCTTGAATTCTGAAGTCATAGAAGAGGGGGTATGTTGATTGTAACAATATTACTAGAATTTTTAGGTGTTTTCATATCGGGTTATCTGCCAGATATTAAAACATATCTTGGTTACCATTCTCTGTGTGCAAACTATGAGTTTATTTGTTATGAATTCACAACTATTGACGGTATATCTGGCTTATCTGACATGTAGTAGTAGTAGTAGTAGTTTATTAACACCAAAGCAAGTACTGTATGTTTGCCTCAAATTCAAGCCTTTGTACTCGACTACTGTGCGTGTTGTAAAGATTTGTATGTGGTATGTTTGTATGTGTACTGAAAGTGTAGCATATTGCAAGCACCATGGATGCCATAGCCCTTGTAGGTCTATTGTTTGATATGAATAACTGTTCACTTTTGCTTTTTCAGTAGATTTGCTCAAAAATGCATTTACTGGTATTGCAACACACAAAATTATGTACAGTTGACTCTGATGATTTACAACCACAGAATTTTATGTAATAACGTACCAGTGTGGATGAATTGTATGTGGGTAATTCTTGTATCAAACTACAGGTTTCAAGCACTTTTTTTTTTGCTCATTTGGGCATGAACATTTTGCAACCTACAAATTTTTATGCTGTTTGCCTTGCACCAGCTATTGTTTTCGTATTATTGCTTTCTGGTTGTGTTTTTTTGCTTATTCCTTTACACTGTGATTGTTAGAATTTATCTGTGGTTTTGGCCCCAATTTATCAGTTGTGCAATGTGCAAGTGATATGCGTTGTGCAAGGGACAACTGACGCTTTGTGGTTAACACAATAGACTGGTACCTATGTTCAGTTCCTCAGTGTCATCACTGAAGCTTCTGGCAAACAAAATTGCTCCAGTGCTGCGGAAAAGTCCACATCACAGTTGGATGCCCTTGAACGAGACACTGCATGACGTTAAATGGCGACTTTTATATTCGTATTCAACATATTTCATTTACAGTGTTTGTTTGACACGCATGCTAATGAAGTCAGTAATTTGGAGAAATTTGTTTTATTTACGTGCTAGCCGTCATTTGAGTGTTATAGCCACTGTTTATAGTGAACAAATTGCTTATATTCTGCAACTAATGTTTATATTGTTCAGAAATTTTTTGATGGCAAGAACTGGCAATGTTAAATTTATTGTTATGAAATTGATTTTGTTTTGTATAAGT
>Ga0209363_1000684_pt1 | contig 14172 bp, 11 predicted proteins | sample WorMetexBAHAMAS3_FD_187385 | JGI IMG/M metagenome (GOLD analysis project Ga0209363, IMG submission 187385) | Marine gutless worms symbiont microbial communities from Max Planck institute for Marine Microbiology, Germany - Inanidrilus exumae... | ecosystem: Host-associated > Annelida > Digestive... | reverse complement strand
CTGTAGCAGATGCTAAAATTTAAGACTTCATGCGCAGTACTTGCCAATCTATCGTCTAATTTGTTAAACGAAGTAGGTTTGTCTCTTTTTCGGTATTTTGAAGTAGGCCTACGTGTGTGCGATATCATCGTTAACAAGTTTACGTTCGCTATCTCATCTCCTGATGAGTTCTTGTATTTATTTACAGAAACTTACAAATATAAATATCATTTGACATTGGTTTATCCTGATGTTGTCACGGACGAATTTGGAAATACAGGATTTTGGACTCTCATTTATAATCAGGTGCGACTGATGCTAGTTTACCACGCTTAACTGTAATCAAGATTCATCTCTGTAAATGCATTACAATTTGTCTGAAATCGCAAACTGTCCATGTACTGCCTGGATTGGAATAGATAGTGTCTATGAAGAAAGATATCATTTTGGACTTTGTTATTTATGTGATGATGTGTTCTGTCTAGTAGAGATTAGAGAACGACCAATTTGGAATTCAACTCAGATGTCAAACGTGTCGATGTTGTATGTGTAACTACACTAATGTCCGATGCTGTCATCTGTAGTGCTGTTATGTATGTGTGTGATCATGTGGGCAAGTTAACGGTGTTGCGTACTGTCTCTGGTGATGTACTGACTGCTAAGTAATCAGCCTTAATTAGCGGTCTGTACATCACCGAAGATAGTATGCTGATTCCCTGATGTTCATAAAAGGCACATGTGTCACTGAATTCTAAGGTCTGTGTTGGTCGTTTTCTTAGTGTTTACCTATCACACTTGCCAGGCATGCAGTGTAAAAGTACTTCTTTAAGATTATGAATAAATGTGAACTGCTCATTGTGTAAAGTGGTACTGCAATTTATGTTCCACATTCACTCTCATCGTGTGTCAAGCAGTGCACTTTGTTACTGCTACTTGTCCATTTCCTTACACACACAGTTCTTTTTATGCAGTGATTTAATTTAATGTACCTTTGTGTCTCAGTAAATATGCCAAATTTACCACATTTTTAGATGTCGTATACTGAGGTGAATTGGATACAGCAGTATGTACTATCACCACCACTATTGGATAGATGTGTTTAATATAAGTGATAAAATTTGTATTATTGGTTATGGACACTTAAAGTAAAAATAATGCATTCAATATTTTGACAGAGTTGTTGTATTTTAGGGTTTTGAAGTGGTTATTCATGGCAGAAAATATTTTGCATTTTCCAAATACACTGGAACTGGTGCCAATGCTACAAGCTACTGTGATCAAACATTACCAGGTTGGACCCATGACGTGCTGGGACAAGACTGGGCATGCTATTATGGACAAAAGGTCGATGTGTTACCACCAAAGTCAACACCTCAGTATCTACGGTTTGTATAAATTGGCATTTTTATATCTTGTACCTGTGTATGAATATATCAGGCTAGATCTGTTGTATGTGTGAAGGATATATAAGATATTTTTCTGTGACATGAATGTTTCTGTTCTGAACTTTACATATAAGTAAAGTTGTTTATAACTTTGTTATATAACATGGCTATTGGGTACCTGCGTCAGAGAGCCAACATAATTAGCGGTCAGTACTTCACCAGAGACAGTATGCCAATGATTCAGTTAATGGATAAAGAAATGATGTCAAATATGTGCTTCCTTTGGTCAGCACCAGGAGGGACATATACAACAGTCAAATTTTGAACCAGTAAAACTGCAGAATCAGTGGGCAACCATCTAACCCATGCCTAACCCGTGTTAGGTAACAACAGAGTACAATGCAATACACACACAACCGTTTTACAGCCATTGTATAGGTCAAGCCTTGTTAACCAATGCCTCCAGTTAAGAACAGGAGGATTTTGCTAGATCAAAGTTTTACTGCCTGCGTGCCCAGATAATTAGCGCATTGGGTTTAAGAAGAAGATGCTAGTCTTGTTCTCAGTAGTGTACATACATCTCTGTAACGTGTACATTATACAATGCAATACAACACTATGATAAAGGGAAAGTCAATAATAGGGCTTGAAGACTCTTTTGTATTGGAAAAGAACAACAAGGGAACAAGAGGTCATTAACTAAAACTAATTAAAATGAGGTGCACACTGGACTGTTGGAAACATTTTTTCCAACAGAGTGGTCAACTGGTCAATAGGTGGAATAAGCTGGATCAGCAGATAGTTGGAGCTACCAGCCTCAGTGCCTTTAAAAATGGTTTGAATAAGCTAAGACAGACCAAGATGGGCTTGTTCATGGACCAATCCACTAAGCCCTAGGCCGCTCTGGTTGGAGTTTCCTGCCAGTGAGGCCTACACAAGGTGAGTTACAAGGTGAGTAAATTTCTATAGTGCCATGATGTCACAAGATGCAGATATGCTTTCAAGCACAGTATCTAGTACCAGTGAGTAATTATTTAACGTGTTATTGTAGAGGTGCATTAGGTCATCGTATGTATAAAACGGATCACAATTTGATCGCTCTGATCAACAATGGACAGTTATCATGGACAGCTAAACACTATGAGATGTTTGAGGATATGACTGTTGATGACATGATCGCCATGGCTGGAGGAAGGGCACTGCATCACTCACCGTTAGTGACTACTTATGGTTTTACTGGTATTTTAGTGCATCTAAAATCAATGGCTAAATTATTGGCTTTTGTTCATTATTGACATTTAGGTAGTGGTTTAGCTTAGTGATTGTGTTGTCACATCAGGTGCAATAGCACTGAGAAGGGCACAGTGATATTTTCGTCAAGAACAGTAAGAACAGTAGCAACTAGACAGCAGTCGCTAGAGAAAATACCTGTGCCGTGTCATATAGAAATTGGTACAATTTAGTTCAGACTGGATTTCCTCACTTTCACTTTTCACATCAATTGACTACTGGGCTATCTATAAACACAATGCCATTTTCAGAACATGTTCTGGGTCACTTCCGAAATTTAACCTACTATATTCCCTGGTCCATAATCTACCTGTTTCCCTAAGATCCACCCATAATTTTTTTGAGTTAATTCTGCGAACAGATACAGACAAACCTTGGTGAAAACAGTACCCCCGCCAAAAGCGGCAAAATTAACAATAAGCTCCGCTACCACAGAGGGACCGTGCTACACACTATGTTAGTAAATTTGTGCATTTTTTCTTGAGCTATGGGAGTTATAAAGGTTTCAAACAGCAAAAGTGACCTTCAAGGTCATTCAAGACAATTGGCAATGGTGCCATTTGATAGGCCATATACGATTTCCTATTAGTCTTCCATTGCAACTTTGTCACTATTTTGCACCGTTTCCGAGATAGTATCACTTATTTCACAAAATTTGAAGAGGTCGCATGACTCTGAACACATCTTTTTTTGGGGTAATACATCATGCATGCACTTGTGCTCTGTGTCAATCAGTAGATGAAATTTGAAGTTCCTAGCTTCACCAATTACAAAAAAACATGATGGGGCAAAATTTGAAAAAAACAGGTCATGTGATTCTGACCACGCCCATTTTAGAGTTGATTTGTCACCGTAAGCTAGGATTTGATACAGTCTACCTGCATGCAAAACTAGACGATTCTAGCTTCACCGTTCCAGAGATATCATTAGGGGCGTCAAAATTTAAAGCGATTCACGTGACCCTGTCCACGCCTCTTTTAAGGGTGATTTGTATCCTTATGCACGGACTTGACAAAGCTTACATGCATGCACAATTTGACCACTGTAGACCCCTACACTGTCCAATTTTGATACAGTTTTAGCATGTGTAAAATACCTTGGCACACATTGTCTAACAGGCACTTGCATCAGTGTCATGGACAGTTGCAGCTAACTTCGGTGTCTCCTACATTTGATACCTGTCAAACAACGTTTTAAGATGGTTACTGCAACATACATTGTGAAGAAAAATGGAGTCGGAGCAGTGATATGTAATATAGTGGTTGATTGATGATTTTGCCTAGTTTGGATTGAGTCTATTTCATGCTTTGTTGGGTGACAGGAAGAGCGTCCAGCATGTAAAAACCTGTGCTATCCTCTCTTTGTCCTCCCTTTTAGAACAACTGGAGGAAGAAAAACGGAAGGTGTTTATAACTGGCTAATGCATATTCACGTGGAATATGACCATCAAACAGGTGCATGTGTATGTGTGTCATTGGTTTAGATTTCCTAAAACATCACCATCCACCAAGGAGTTACTACAGCAAGTGTCAGCACTGCCAGCTGAGTGGGACTGGCGCAGTGTGAATGGTGTCAACTATGTGTCACCAGTACGCAACCAAGGTGAATTTAAAAATCTTCTCTATAGTAAATTTCTCTCTCTCAGCTTTTGTTATCGAGCCAACACTGTTAATGCGCTCACTCTTTTTAGGCAGAATATTTTTCTTGGTTTCGTCATCAGGACAGATTTATGGCTAGGCTTATGGTTACATCTAGTTTGTTGACTTCTGTCATTAACCAGTTGTTATCGACAAACAGTTAGTACAGTCGTGGTTGTTAATTTATAAACTTGCCACATTTGCCAGTCACGTGTTTAGTGTCACATGTTTGGTCCAAAAGAGTCTGCATAATTGATGAGAGTCATTACACTGTTCTTCTTACATGACAGCAGTGTCATTATTAGTAACTTGAAAGCAGATATATTTTAGATTTTCATGTAAGATGTTGTACAGAATGCTGACAGTAATATTGCAGCAGAACAGCACAAGAATCACATCACTCAAAATACTATAAACTGTAGCTGTACGTGAAGCTCATAATTGTTTACCTTGCGCTTTCACACAAAAATGTATCATGGTAGTGTACATAATAAGAACCAGTTACTTGGTTCATTTTACATTATGCCCAGTGTAATGCACTCATTTTCCTTTTTCAACCTCGATTAGAATACTCAGATGTGTAATTTTTAAGAAAAAATGAAGTTTGCAATAGCAGAAGCATATAACAGCAAAAATAATAGTCTTTCGGTAAACACAGTCATTAACACCAAAAATAGTGGAAAAGATTTTCACCGTCTTGACATTGTGATATATTGGGAAGACAGGAGGAATTGTGGCTTGAAGAAAATGATTTTATATTTGCAACTAGGAAAGTTTACAGTGTATGTCTTATTTTTAAAGGTCGATGTGGCAGCTGCTATGCATTTTCTTCCCTTGCTATGAATGAGGCGCGACTGCGAATTGCATCAAATAACACCAGGCAGTTGACATTTGCTCCACAAGACATTGTTGACTGTAGCAAATATTCACAGGGTATGTGTCCTACACGTCTTGCTACATATATTTATTGTTACGTAAGAGTTAGCTGTGAAAACAGATAAGCTGTCAGTGCTTTACTTGGTTTATTTGCTCGCATAATTTGTGTGAATAACCGCATGATGCAGATGTAAATCATATGAAATGTGTGTGAATTTACAGTGGGTAGTCTGTGGAGGAATATGGTTGTTATTGCAATTCAAAATTGATTTTAAATTAGTACAAATTTTACTCAGGTGTCATAGGGAACTAGACAGTTCTGTATTTCTTCCATTCTGTGTGCACTGAATAACAAGAAACTATTATCTACTTTTGTAGATTGCGCTGGAGGATTTCCATACTTAATTGGTGGCAAGTATGCAGAAGACTACGGGCTGGTTGAGGAGTCGTGCAATCCTTACACAGGAAATGTTACTGGACACTGTACAACACCACAGTCTTGTCAGCGACATTATTCTACTGCATATCATTATGTCGGTGGATACTATGGCGCGTACGTATTGCTGAATACTGCAACGATGACACATTATATTAGTTTTATTACGTTGCTTACCTTTAACATTACACTATTGTTAGAGATATACGGATATCTCAAGCAATTAAAAATAACCGCAGGTGTGAAAATGTATATCATATATCCCAAATGTTACAAATCAGTCAGTGGCATTAGTATGCTAGTTTGTTAATTTGTTAGTTTTCATTTAGCAACTGCTTGAGTTGATATAGCCTAGTGCTCACTTAAATGGATCACTGGTTGAATGGTTATTGTGACCAAATATCACCTGGGTGATCCATGTTCATCACCTGCGTGGTATGGCACCACAATCTGATCACTGCACAAAGCTGTCAAAGCAATCGACTGGAGGCTGTCCAAAGACGTGCCCTATGCATTATTTTGAACCCAATGACATTACATTACATACAATACTGCCCTCGCTTATTGTGAGGTGGATTCTCTTAAACTGCGACGATACATTTTTCAGCAGAAATTCTTTAAACAGATTTGCTATCCTAGGAACTGCCTGCATGACCTCTACCCAACTGAATGTGATCCTTCTGTTTCTCTCCGACTGCGGCATTCTACAGTTTACCCCATCCCTCAGGTCCGAACAAAACAGTACTGCTCCTTCATGAACTACTCCTTCTTAAAGTACTAGCAGTGACAACGTTTTATGTTCATAATAGTGCCATTTTATTTTACTTTTTATGTCTATATGTTGTACATATTGGTGCCTGTGTTTTATGTAATTTTCACTTATATTCTATAATTGTATTTGTGTTTGCACATGCACGATTAGTATTTTATTTTGTATTTCTTATGTAACCAATCTAGCCTGTAAGGGGGGAGCGTTTTTCTGGCACCATTCCTAAGAAGTAAGTAAGTTTAAGTTTATTTAAATACTTACAGGCGGGCACATGCTGGCACAGAACGTGGGTGCAGTTGCTGTTGTTTACTGTGCAGTTGCAATGAGCAGCACATGATGTTGGAGTTGGTGAAGAATGGACCAATCGCAGTTTCATTTGAAGTGTACAATGATTTCTTCAGTTATCATGGTGGCATTTACCACCACACTGGTTAGTAACTTTGACTCGTTCTTTTATGTACATTTTGCTGCATGCTTTTATTGTTATGCCATTTTGTTTAGCTCATTAATACACAAAAGTAGAAAGTTTGGGGGTGAATTTTGTCTAGTAGTTATATGACGCTTATGTTTCTTACGTTTTCATTTGTTTTTCTTTTTATTCGCCCAAATGCCTTCCGGCATATATTGAAATACTCTGTGGGCCAAAACAACGACCTTCACGCGTTCGGCTATAACTTCACCGAAAGTGAACCGATTTGAATGAACTTTAGAATATTATTGTGAGCTAAATGCTGGTGGCTAGACCTGGCAGACTTTGGACGCGATCCACGAGAGGGAGTCAAAATGTTTTTTTTCTGTCATGCGAATAACACACGGTTTCCCATCAGACAAATCTTACGACATTTGAAACAACGTCAATCGGTGAAGCGGTGAAAACTTCCGAAGCAGAATTTTGAAAATTTTATCATAAGGCGTTGTTCCCCCCCCCAAAAAAATTGATTACTTTTACCCCTTAAAATTTCCATGTCTTGCGACTTCAGGCCGTCATAACTCCACAATGATTACAAATGCTGAAAACACATGGCCAAATGATCCCAGTTTCCATTTTTACCGTTAGAATCAATTCAAAGTCTTTCCCCTGGGCTGTATGTTGCATACAAGAAAACATTTCCGGCAAGGATTAGCACACGTTTATGATACAACATAACGTACATACATAGGGTGGCCTGTTTACGTCGTCAGATCGCGGCCAGGTCATCCAATAAAATAACACGAAACTGGGTCAGTGCGCAGAAAAGCAGACTGAATTGCAAAACTGAAAGCAAGTAACACGGCAGATAACGCTGGTGTCACTCAGTCATAGGCACGTCACACTAGTTATCGTCGAATGCAGAAACTAAACAGCTGGTGCGTTAGTAAATAAGTAAACAGTTATGTCACCTATCGGGTACACAGGTGGGAAATGCTGTTTTCGAGACTACATTGTAGTATGTCTCCACATACACTGCAACCCATCGGGTCTTACAGCTGAATATAGCTGCTGATGGCTGAAGTTGATCCTGCCGAGTCGTCTGTTCCAATAAATACTTGTTTTAGCCGTAGACAATAGCAGAATTTGGCTTCTCCACTGTGCGCTCTGCCTATTGTTACTGACCGAGTAGCATGCATGGTCTGTCGGTTGGTCTGTCACCTAGTGAGCCCTGCAAAAAAACGGCTGAAGCGATCGAGATGCCGTTTGCATGACGACTGTGTTGGCCCAGGGAAACACCTGATGCTATGCGAATACTGTATTGTGTTCATTCAACACCATACTACCTTCTGGTTTTGCTCATGAGTATGATGTTAACATTTCAGGCCTGAGTCGCAGCTTCGATCCATTCGAGCTGACCAATCATGCTGTACTGTTGGTTGGCTATGGTGCAAACAAAACAACAGGAGAGAAATTCTGGACAATCAAGAACAGCTGGGGTCAAGCATGGGGCGAGCAAGGCTTCTTCCGCATTAGGCGAGGTGTTGATGAGTGTGCTGTTGAAAGCATTGCTGTTAAATCAGATCCTATTTTCTAATTCTGTACTCTGACTTTAGCACTATTATGCCTTTTTATTGAATTTTTTACTCGTGAAGATATTTGTGTAGAGATTGTTGATTTATTGAGATTGTTCAAGATTCTATGTACTCATGCATTCCATATTAAATATTTGCGGAACAAATGACTTTGTATTACAATAAATGTATGTATGTAATATTGTAATATATATTCGGAATATATTATTTGCATTTTATGTCAACAGTCAGTAACTTCAGATGTTGGTTTTCTGTTAGCAGGAAACCTTGAAAACGCCGACAACTAGTGTGTCAAGTTGTTATCACATCTTGGCGGTGCAGTTGTTTGAGCACAGTAGCATGTTTTTGCAGATGATGATGATGAGTAAATTTGTAGAGCGCATCATACATAGTCCTCAGAAACATCCATTTAGTCATTGTGACTCCAAAAGTGAGGTTTCCTACAACAAACTGTTTCATAACTGAAGTGAGTTTACATAGAGGTCCAAGAAAGTACAGACATGTTTCAGTTGCTGTTGATCGTGAAACTAAACTAATGAGCTGTCACAAGAAGTAGTTACTTGTTCGTTACAGTAGCATTCATTTTAGTTCAATTAATGATCAGAATAGTAGTATTTGTCCATTGTTAGATCTAAACAGTCAATCCTGTCTCTAGACAAAACTGCAGCAAAAAGAAGAAAAAGTGACATGATGCAAATGAAAAAATGTTGTTATTTTGAGACATGGCTATTGGCAGCAATCTCAGACAGTTTTACATACATGTATACACACAAATGGTTATGGCTTAGTGATAACGGTAGTAGTAATTGCACACATCAACAAAGTTGCTCTACATCAATCCCAGTTAGTAATAATAATAATAACAGTTATACTGACAAATTTTTACAGCAGCAGCTGACCAGTTCACTAACAATGGATATACATTTAGACAAAATACAAATTATAATTAGAGCCTACTGTCCAATTATATTGTAAAATGTAGTATATAAAAACGTCTCAAGTTTGTTCTTAAGGTTGGTGTGCTGCTGATAGAGTGGATGTCTGTCTTGTTATGTAACAAACCAACCATGCTAACTCATCCTCTTATAATCAGCAGTATGGGAGATGAGTATCAGTCAAAGAAGTGCAGTGATGCTCTGGGGCTAAGTGATGGCAGGTATAGTTCACATCTCTTGGTTTAAGATGTGGGATTGTGGGTGGAGATAAAATTCACCCTCACTAATGCATGCCATATATGAGCATCTTACCGGCATCATATATGATGCGCTATTAAAAAAATCTGCAGACTTTAATTTTTACGTGTTACACACAAGACTGCGCAATAATCCAATTACTATTCATACTCAGTAATATTGCACATTCAGTGGGAACAACGCAGAAGAGTTATGTAGTAACTAACTGCAAAGTATGGCACATGTAGAAAAGTATGACTTGAATCACCCAAGTCCAGATATTCCACTAGCTACTTTAACAAAAGGAAAAAGAAGACTATTTGTATAGCGCCATTCATACTCTCAAAGCGCTCAGTTTTACCTGCAGATTACACTATGCCTGCCTTTCCTTCTTAAGCGTTCACCATATGGCACCACCGCTAACTGAGGTAGCAGACATCCAATTGCAGGTTACTAATTTATGGACCCTGAAGGGATGAAAGGCTGAGTTGGCCTGGTTGGCACTTTTATAAATACGTCATCTGGCATGCTATGTTGCTACCAACCGTAATAACACATGACGCAAGTTCTTACATAGCTTTATGCATCTCGAAAATATGACACACAAATCGCAACGTTTATATCAATTCCATGAGATACTTCGGAAGTTCGGATTAATACTAGTATTAAACTACAGCCTCAGACGTTAATTAAACAACGCTCAGTTGTAAACAGTATATGTAATGGTAAAATAATGTAGATCTGCTATTAATCTAGCCGTAAGCAACACAATGAAGACAATATTGCACTAAAAACAACTTTGAAGAAAATACTAGATGCATGGCAAAGCTCAGTGTCAGCCCTCCCAGCCCACAGCCTCACCAACGCTAACCAAGCTCTTGGCATCTGCGTCGACCATCTGGTGAATGCGATCAAACTGAAATTTGTCGCAAATAGGAGCCTGCAGCTTGTCCTGCGCACAATCTTTAGGTGGTGGGCAAACACTCGCGAACCGTTCTCGGCTGTTTGTGGACCAAAGTTCACCAAATTTGGGGGCATGTAGGCCCTTTTGTAGGGGAGTCGCTGCAGATTGGCGAGTTTCTTTCCTGTTGTTGATATTAGGTTCCGTTGCAGAGATATTTCTGGGCAAAGTGTGAAGACCATCCCAAAAAGCGGTTTTCTGCCCCAAGCCTGTGAGGTATATTTGAATATACGGTTTTAATAGCAAAAATTTTCTGGAATTTTTAGTGGTAGCGGGGAGAATTTTTAACTTTGAAAACGGGAATTGCCAGTCGCCCTGAACAGCAGTCCACTTAATGGCCTGCATTGTTTGTGTTCCAAATAATGTGGAAAATTACAAATTATCACAATGCAAACGAACTACAAAAGTTGAATGCCTCATTCTGTACCCATGAAGAAACAGTAATCAGTCAAAATAATCAGTCTTGCTCTTCTATATTAAATTAACAAAAATAAGCCCCATACAGGACTGACAGTCAACTCTTCAGAACTAACGTTTCTCCCAACTTCAAAGTCACGTGACACAAAAACCAGGCCGAATATCACAAATCCGGCCCAAAAAATTTATATATTGTGCCCTAGTTTAAGAATCTGTGGTCAGTTGCCAGCTCCCACTGTAAATGGTAGCTGCTGAAAATGGCCAGATTTCCAACTCTGAGGGCTCATGACCTTGACCTTGGATCGGGTCATACTGCATACCATCGTACATCACTCATCGGTCTCTACCTATCGAAGAAACTTTTTGTGGATGGACGGACGTACGTATGCACGGACGGACATTTGAGACCGGCTTTATTAGATCGACTCTGTTGAAGAGTCGACCTAAAAAGCAAATGACAAACACAGTCATTTACAAAATTGCTCAAAACTCACAGTATGCAATATCTAGGTGTAAATGGACAATGATGCAGATGGAAATGATTAAAAAACAAAAATCAACATAAAAGAACAAAATATTATGCACAAGGTTATAATACTACATAACAAATATTACTGGGTTCTAATTCCTGTCCATTATAGATCCTCTTATTTCCGCATTCTAAACTGGACAGCTAAATACCCATAACTTGCAATGCTTGATTGAGTTATTACGTCCCACCCACCCGACTCAAAATAGGTCATTTCGGAGACATTCTTCCCAGCCAATCTCTTGGCTTAGTACTGAAAATCTAAATCTAACACGACCAAAGGAAACAAGCATCCATAACAAAATATACTGTGACACAAAACAAACAAAAAAACTAAAGCCAGGTTTGGTCGCCTCTTACAACTTCTGACCTGGAAATGGAATGGGCCTGTTGTTAAGGAAAGAAATAAGCAAGTAAGTAAGTAAATGGTTTATATAGTGCCAGAATAGCAAACGAATCATGGCACATTACAGTCCCAGAGCCTGTACGTGGCAACTTACAATGGTATCACCTTAATAGGTAATGGCCATTCTGCTGTGATTTCTCATTTCATGATATTATTACACCTGTCAACTATAACATATTTTCAGTGGAAAATAACACACCAATAACAAATTTCAGACGAGTTAACATAACACAAGACTACAACAAAATTAGACGGAGACAAAAAACGTGTTAAGTAATCAATACAACAAATAGTTGAGGACAATAAAGGCACGTCATGGTATTGGCGTATTGCAGTTTCCATGATAGACCATAATGTCACCATCACAGCGGTAGTATGATTCAAATACATCCTTGTAGCCCTTGTCTTCCCACCATCGACAGAGCTGCCGATTCCACTGGCAAGGAAGGATATAAAACAGCTGCTCATAGTGCATGCCTACCAGCGTGAAAAAATCCTGATCTCCAAGATGTCCCTTGAAGTGTAGCTGGTCACTCAAGCGAGCAATTGCAGCTGCATCTAACAATGAGTTGTACACAGAGGACTGACGCATGCGATTTAGATCCATAAGTAGCACACCGCTGTTGAATCCAGGAAGACCATATGATGGAGGCTCACCAATACGTGTTCCGGGATGCTGTTGTCGGAACTTCCAAAAAGTATGCCGATATACCTGCACCAACACAGTTGAGTGCAACAGATCGGAAATAATCTGGTTTAGGTTCAGGTAATTTTTAGCCACATAGCTATGCATATATGTCCTCATATTGTGCACTATACCTGAATTCATGCTGTACTTGTGTACATGTTAGACATATAACGCATCTATACAAACACTCCTACATTATCCTAGTTACTTTGTTGATGGTGACAATTAGTTACATCGCAAACTGCAGTATGATATGCAAAACAATACTTGTTAAGCTACAAGCAGCAGCAACAGAAACAATTTGCATTCAATACAATGTATAGCCATATAGTTAAACATACTCAGTTCTGTTTAACTGGTCTTCCTTTCTGGTCTTAACCCAGGTTGGGCCAGAAGCCCCAAAAAGAACCTCTAAGCAATTGGAGTGGGTTCTATGGGCTACATGCCCTTCATGTAGCCCAGCCAAAAGTGCCAAATGTATAGCCACATGACTGTGGGACTGATGGTCAACTCTTCATAACTGACATTTCTGCCAAATTCAAAGTGACGAATAAAACTCACGATACATTAAAACTAGGACAAATATCAAAAATCCAACCCGATCAAATTTAGATATTGTGTCCTAGTTTAAGAATCAGTGGTCAGTTGCCAGCTCCCCTTGTCAGCGGAGGAGATAACTGTTGAAAATGGAAGGATCTCCAACTTTCAAGGGCTCGTGACCTTGACCCTGGATCGGGTCATACTGCATACCATCATGCATCACTCATCAACCTACATGCAAATTTCATTAAAATTGAAGAAACTTTTTGTGGACGGACGTACGTATGTATCGACGGACGGACTGACGGACATTTGAGTCACTTTATTAGGTCGACTCAAAAGAGTCGACCTAAAAACTGGCAAATGTGATGTGATAAAAATAGAACCCATGTATAGTGAAACCAACACTGCCTTTGTATTCACGATAAGGAAAAATTAACAATATTCTACTTAAAAACTGTGTCACCAAGAGAAAAGTTGCTAATTCTTTTAAAAATATGCACTACATCACTCACAGGTTGTGCTTCATGAGCAATACCGATGATATTCGTATCATGAAATTCATCAAAATGTTTATACAATTGCGCTATGTCACCAAGGAACTTCAGATCAGCATCAAGCACAATAGCTCGGTCAACAGACTCTGGCATTAAGCGATGCATTGCAACGGACAAGAAGAACAACGGACTGTTGAAATATGCACCAGGTCCATAGCTGAAATGGTCCTGCATTGGTTGAAGAATGAAATCCAGTTTTTTTGCCAGTTCAACAACATCAAGCATCACAAGCTGCAAAATATGAATTTCGCAATATTAAAACATGACACACAGCAGCAGTCCATACTCAGGAACACACAAACCAATGACAATGAATTTACACTGTCACAAATTAAACTAGAAGGGCGTTCAGTAGAGCGCATACCTCCCCACCGACCTTTGACCTTCCAAAATTTAATCACCTCGTCCCCTGTGGCCAAGGGTATGACTAGGGATGTTAATACCCGGGTACGTTGAATCCCGAGACCCGAACCGTCAATCCCGGGTCCCGACCGGGACCCGAAAGGGCCGAAACAGACGCACTTAC
>Ga0209363_1000683_pt1 | contig 14177 bp, 9 predicted proteins | sample WorMetexBAHAMAS3_FD_187385 | JGI IMG/M metagenome (GOLD analysis project Ga0209363, IMG submission 187385) | Marine gutless worms symbiont microbial communities from Max Planck institute for Marine Microbiology, Germany - Inanidrilus exumae... | ecosystem: Host-associated > Annelida > Digestive... | reverse complement strand
TATATTTTATATTTTATACTTCACTATTGTCTATTATGCACTGTGTGGCCTGCGTTCTGACATGCCATGTCAAATAAACGAATAATGAATGAAATGAAACTTTGAAGATGCAAAGGTAACTGTTGGCCTAGCAGAAGTACAATGGGTCACTTTATCGTTTGCCATAACTAAAGTCTAAAACCTTAGTCTGAAACCAAAGTCGGCCTGCGTAAGTAGATATTAAGTCTTCTCACCAGCTAACTTGACCGACCGTTAGGCCTACTGGGGATTGTTATTTATTTCCTCCGCCGGAAATATCCGGCATAGTGTGCAAGGCAGCGAAAGGGTTAAAAGAATGACCGTGTTCCCGGATAGTATACGCAGCATGCAGGTGCATGCATTGATTAACTTCACTCACCCACAGCTGCCTACAACTGACGCTGTCACTTGTGAAGCGGACCTGCCAAAAGGGAGAGTGGACTCAATCAGCAGCCGTGCAGTTCCTACTGCAGAGTGCCGCGGTATGACTTTGACATTGCGGCTTGCTGTGACAGCTATAGAACACGTTTGTTTGTGTTTCAGGGATCGCGTGGTGGCCGTCTTTGTACAAGGCCCAGCGTGGCAGTTTAAAGGCTGGCCGTGGAATGGAAACCCAGTCGAAATATTTTCTCGAAGTACGTTGGACGTTCTGCACTGCGGATTGCTTGTTTGGAAATTAAAACTCACTTGACAGTATATTCATAGCACAGAATCCTTGTGTTCTGTGTCTGATCTTGTTAGTAGTTGGGAAAATCTTATGTCAAGCCTGCTGTTGACACGTTAGCTTCATATTTTTGCCCTATATGGAGGGATGGCCAGGCTGAGTTGGCCTGGGTGACTGGTTACATAGCGAGGTGGTATACCCCGCCTGAAGCTGGTCACCCACGCAATACTAACTGGGATCAACGTAGAGTAATTTTGTCGATACGCCCAGCGGTGTTACCGCTACTCCAGACCGCCAGACGGAGCTGATGGCGAACTGTTTGGATTGGTTGTCGTGTTGACAGTAAAAGCGTATCACATCAAGTGGCAGGAGCTGCCGCTGGACGCCAACATCAAGAAATGGTCGGTACACGTGCTGAACCTTGACCGGCAGAAGCGACATCTCGACAGAGCGACTCTGAATCAGTTCTGGGAAATACTGGACAGGTTCGTAGCCAACAATCAGACGTGAAAATATACCAACTTGCAGTAGTCAAGTCAGGATTCGTCAGACTTAAGTCGGGACTCGTTCAGTTTTGCTGGACGTGGGGACTCCTAAAATTGAGTCCTTGTTTATTGTCTGTTCCAATGTTCAGTGCACCCGTTGAGTGCGTATCTAGCCATGGGTGGCATTCTTATGTGACCAAATAGGTCCAGGCTGACAGATAAAACATTTTCGTCACCGCTGGTATTTCTGAAATGCAATAAGTGTGTAAACTGTACTGATGCAACATAGTCTTGTACTTGAATGGCACATTAAACGTTGAACTTGTTGTTACGTTATTTGCTGAGTCTCTGACTTGAACCCGGACTTGGCAGCAGTCAACTCGACAGATGCTGAGCTCGTTACATGTAAGTAATTAAGTAAGTAAGAATATTTATATAGCGCAGAAAATCATGCGTCACACTGCGCTGAAGTTTCGCGCCGTCTGTTTAGTACTATAAAAAAAGTAAAGGCTTCCCATACTCGCTACCGAGCGTTGGGCCCGGAGCTGATCCCGGTGTACAGGCAGTCAGCCCGCAGGTGACTATTAAGTCATCCACCCGGCGGTAGGCTGCCATTACTTTCCGCCAGGCCTGCGGTTACCTTCCCAGCCGCAGAGCATCACCGCCCCTTGGCCGGTACCAAGTTATACTGCTTGGTGACAGAGGCACATAGGTGTGAACAACTTGTTCAAGGTTGTTACGCAGCTTTGCCCTGAGTAGGAATTGAACCCACGACCTGTTGATCACAAGTCCAACACTCTACCCGTTGCACCACCTGTCTAGTACTAACATAGACTTGATATAATATGTGTGTATGTTGATGTACAGACACATGGCGAAGAACAAGCCTCATCTAAGGTTCTGAAGTGGTACGAGTGATGCGGCTTTCACAACCGAGAGATCTAATGAACCCCCGTCTTGTAGCAGTTTCCTTGACGTCCACTCGTTTGACTTGATAAATTGTCAAATGTCTGCTGAGTGCTGACGTGACATTGGCATGCACTTGCAAAGTTATTTTAGACAAACTTATCGCCGAACGTACAAGTTAAATATCAGTGCTGACATGGCCAGCGTTTTTAATCAGTTTCTGTTACTGCAATTTTGACATGACCGTCGTTGCTGGCAGCTATGGTTTATTAGGCACCATTTCTCCTAGTGTGAAATATGCTGAAAAGCTGCTGCTAGCATTCAGTTGGGTCTTTGGATGAGTACACAGTACAGTATACCAGTGTTAACATTACTGTGTAATAAACCCCCGTCCCCCGTCCCGCCAACAGACCTCATCTGAGGTATGCATTCTATCGAAACGTTCGCTGGTTTTCTACATCGTTTTGGAAGGGAATTCGGGTATCTCCAAAAATAAGGGTACACTTCCCTTTGAAGCTTTGTCTGAAGCTCTGAACTTAGCCGATTTTTTGCCTTTTTGTGAAGAAACGTCGATCATCGCAAATGATCATCGCAGATGTTGTCAGCTAAATTCGACCGACGACCATCACCAGTTTATCACACTGAGCGTCCACCTGTGTTTACAACACGATGGGTGTGACGAGTGAGAGCTGAGACTTGTAGTCTTACATACGGTAGTTGTTCTTAATTCAATTGATGGCGGCGTTGCATTGAGTGCTGCTCCGTGTGCTGCTAAACTGTTGCGGCCAGTAGTGTCTGTGTACAGCAATGTTGATCATAGTACCTTACATTATATGTAAATAAAGGTGTTTGCTGGGGCTGAAATCGCTTGACCGTACGGTCACTCTTGACCTTGATAAAGCTCAATTTGACAGTTATGAAAGTGGCAACTGACCGTAAGTCCTCGATGTTCTGCACCGCGAGTGTTAATACCATGATTACACTGGCATGCGCTACTTGTTCAATATTTTACTCGCTGAATGGCATTGCATGTGTTAAATTAATCACTTTCCGTATAATAAACAAGGTGTCGCCCTAACGGGACGTAACCGTACTGGCCCGCCGTGCAGTGTCGGCCGCCCGACCACCCACGAGCCTGGCGGCCGGCCCGCACACGCCGCCAAAACAATACTGGCCCATTAGGCGGGCCAGTAATAGCAATGAACTCTTGTTATTCATATTTCTTTAGTGCTGATAATTGCTTATCAGAAATATCTAAACTATCTTGAATACAGCTGTTGCAGGCAGGGACAACATCCCAACGAGATGCGACATTTTGCACTAATTTCTTATTGTCAAGTTCATGCTGAAATTAGACAAAAAATCATTAATTTTACTGCAAAAGTCAGCTTCTCAGATAATAAAACCTCTCCAGCTTCTGCACCTGGGGCAGACCCTCTTACCCACCCCCACCATATTGACTGTAATGAAATTTTCTCATTTCAGCCCGTGTAAAGCAAGTATGATGGCAGTTGTGATTTAGTTCCATAACTGTGATGATTGCAATTTCTTAATGGTTTGGTTTGAAAATTCAATGTCAAAACTGGTGCAGACCCGCGAGAAAATTTGCATGCAGGCGACTGTTACTTACTTCAGTTTCGTTGGATGTAACAAGACTGGAGAGAAATAACGTCGTAAATCAGGAATATGTGGTAAAATGACAAAAAAAATTGTAGTTAACCCTTTCGCTGCCTTGCATGCCGGATATTTCTGGCAGAGGAAATATTGGCTATTTTCGGTGGTAGTATATTTTTTCGGTCGGGCAGCGAAAGGGTTAATCAAGGCATCAGCAGCGGTCACAGTTTATAGAGGACACTGTCGAACCCTCTGTTTACCTGCTCGAGATTCATCATCATGTGCATAAGAATTATTTGAAATAATTCTTGTGGTAGGTGGACGCGGACGGGCTGTACGGCCACTGAGCACGTCACACCAGGAAGTTGTTGACAAACATACCTATAAATATACCTGTATGTCTATCTACAGATCGGCGAAAACAACCTCCCATCACCTTCGGTAGGGAGGTAATTATTATAAAGTAAAATAATAAATGACACTAACTGCATAATAATTAAATAACAACAGTAATAAATTGTTAATTAATAATTTAGATAATGTCTTCTCTCTGACGCTCGCCGGAAGTTGGCAAATTATAGAGAATAACTTGCATGTCCTGCACTGTCAAAAATTTATTTATTTTTTAGTACAATGTCACCAGCTGTACTGCAGTGAGTAATTAACAAGCAACACAGACATTCCTAATACGTTGATTATCAAGTTTATTTGGATGTTAAAATCAGTAAAAACACTTTTTACATGCTACAAACCAACAAAACGTAAACTGCTCCAAGCAATAAGAAACGACTTTTTCAACAAATTATAGATTCGCAGCTGCACTTACACTGAAATTAGTTTAAATTTCAGCTACAAGAGATAACAGATTCTTCTAACATGAGCACAAAATAAGAAACCAATGCCACACGACAAAAATTTATATGTGAAGTGTTCATCTTTGTTAGCAGCAGGTTGGCAAAAAATGTTATCTGTTATGATACTATGAGATACAACTGCAAAGAGGCATTACATGCATTATCCAATTATTGGCCTTATTCCTTTTCAGTGGCACAAAGAACTAACTGAGTAGAATTTTAACTAATTCTTATTTTGTGGCTAAGGCGGAAACAGTATGTAACGTAAAACATTACAAACAAAACCGAGCGACACATTGCGACATTATGACATTCATTCATTCATCGGCGGATAAGTCGAACAATGCAAACACGAACGACAACTTGCGGCAGTATCAACAAAGCACTAGTAAGCTAATGATTACGGTATAAAAATAACCCGGGGTTAATCTCAACAACGTGGAGTTCCAACTCATTTGCTTGGATATTTTACAACGGACACTACCGAGTTTAAAAAGTAACAGCTTTGACACACTGCGATATCAACAAAACACTTGTCTGTTGAAGGCACTACATCAAGCAACAACAAACAATAATTTATTGCTGACGTAAAAATACAGATGTCTCAACTTTCTCCATTTTCCAAACAATCCAGTCGCAGCACTTAAGTACCGAACCATAACGTGTAATACTTTTAAACAGTAACAGTACAATTCACCGATAGTTGATTATTACGCTTTGAAATTTCTGCCTTTTCCATAACGTTCTCGATTTCACGTACATTTTTATGCACCCGGTTTAAGTCTGATAACGTTTCGAGACAACCCTACGTACAGCTGTTCAGATGCACAACCGAAGCTGATAGACACTCGGTTCTAATGACATGACTAGAATACCTCAATGAAGATTTTCGTTACTAATGTTGTCCTACTGCGGGAAAATCGGGTACAGTAACTAATTCTCAGCCTATCACACCAGCAAGAAGCCCTCACGTTGAATTCCGACAATAACTGGCATAACTTATCGACAACTAACACAATTCAACTCGTTCAACCATGCAAAACTTGACTCAACAAAATTACCGTCGTCCTAATAATAATTAATAACGCAAAAGACTGCTTCCGACTGCAGCAATTTCACTCGGTTCTTTCCATACAGAACAAGCAACTGCGGCCCCGATAGCACACACGTTATGGGGTTCTTCCAGCAGTAATGCCCAACTGGTTAGTTAATGGGGAGTTTCAGGACGTATGTACCATATGAAACTACAGCACTTGTGAGTTTTAGTGGTCCGGGTACAGCAACTGGTCCACCGTGTGTCAGCAAACGAATTTCAGACTAAACGGCATTTCCACCTAGATATGGCATGCTGGTTAATCGCGGCATCCTCTAGGTCAAGTTCAATGGTCAATCAAAGGTCAAAGTTCACAAGAGGAAAAACAAAAAAATAAAAGTATCATAGTATCTAAGAATTAAGCTGTCTGTTACAATGTTGGCAGCTCAATAACTAATGCAAAAATGAGGGGCCAGGCATTTGCTTTGAAGAAAGTCGGGGGCCCAAGCCCCCACCCTCCCCGGATCCGACGCCTATGGGATGGGGACCGAGATCCCCACAGAAAGGGGTAAGTTTAAGGGTTGTCCGGCCCTTTGAGAACATTGGGAGTCTCCGCTGCGGTGTACGCAGCAGAAAGGTTCACTCAATCCTCAATAAAGGCACAACATGCGATGCAGCCTTTTGTCAAAATTCAAATGATTATTTTGTCATGAAGCAGTAAACCTTCAACGTTGAAATATAATGTGACACTTTTACTAACAGTCGACAATGATACGTTTTTAGCACCAACATAATACTCAGTCCTAGTGTACTGTCAGCTCTGATATCTCCACTATTATTAGTCCAAGCATGATTTCTGACGCCACATATCACTGTACTGAGACAGAACCAAGAATCTTGATGAGGAAACAAGTAAGTAAAAAACAATTTGCATAATTGAAATATTCTATGACTTATCAACCACAGTTGGCTCTAACAGAGCCGTGTTAACTTAGGCTACTGAGAATGACCGACAGCGCTTTTGACATCGTCCATTTTGATTTAACAGATTTTGTGACGTAATAATACACAATTTCTTCCGTTTCTAAAATTGTGTATAAGTAACGCATGCTATTCGTCGCTCCTACGACAATAAACGACACATCCAAACTCACTCATTTTACGAGAGTTTAGAACAATAGCAATTCCGCTGCACTATTCATACTTAAAATATTTTCGAACTGTTATTACAGAACAGTGCAATCGTAAGTTGTAAAAGTAACAAAACTAACCATTAAAAGCATATTCACAAACTACTGCCAGAAAAACATCATCATTAGAAAATACGAGTGTGATTGTTACAGCAAAGTATAAAATGTACATGTAAAACCGATGACACAAACAAAGCAATGTCCATGCATGATTTCAACTGTCATATTTATTAACGGACTTGCCAATATTAGTGCCAAATTTAACCGTAGAAAACCCTAGTTTCAAGCCAAAATGTAACGAATATTTTGAAAAAAAGCAAGTTCAGCTGTTATACAGATAATAGACTGCTTTGTATCAACAGTATCGGGATGATCAAGACGTGTGTACATAGTTAAACGGGGCCGGAAGATTCAGTAAGCAAGGTATGCACGTTCTTAGGGTCCGGCAGGTGAAAGATTGTCGAGCGAAACGTTAACAAGTTGCTCGGTTTATAGTGAGGTACGTTCTACACTGAAAACGTGCAACGTTTGGCATGCCGTTTTTCAGTAAGTAAGTGTTTATTATTTCACCAGCCAAGTCTAGCATCCGTCCGTCTGATTGGCATACTCGCCGTGACTCACCAGGGGACAGCTCAAGACGTGGCCAGCGTACATTTTGGCCCGACACACGTTTCAATAGCATGTAGAAGCACTATCAGATTCGTCGCTAACAAAAATTTATGACGACTTTGGTGAATTCGTCAAACCTGTGGTGCCCTGATTACAACACCAATTGGCATGTAAGACCTGCACTCAAAAGAGCATCTGGGTCCATCCCGACATTTAGATTCAACACGGCAACGTGACGGATATACCACAAGGCAGTAGACACGTCGCGCTACGACTGCATCGTGTGGAAAAATTGAGCATAGTGTAATTATGCAGTCATCCGCGTCTGGCGTGTCAACACCAAACTGCCATGGCAGGAAAAACCCGACATAATAATACTGCACGTAAAATTAAACTCACGCCGGACGGACGTAAAGCGGCAAAGCCAATGTACAGCTTAGCATAAGACAGCTGATGACGGCTCCGCGTAATTAAATCAACCATTGCAAACAAGCACCAACTTCATTAGTAACAGGATACGCTGACACTCAGCGATTGCATAGAGATGACACACACAAAAAAGATGCGTTTTTCTTGACCAACCAGACTCCGGTTGCTTAATGGCAACTTCACACAATAAACGGTCCATAAAACTAGAACTCGGACCTCAACATCCCGACATCGACGTGAATGCTGCTGCCACTTTGATGGCCTGCTATGACCTTGACCTTTGACCTCCAGAATCTATCCAGGTCATCAGTAGAATCTGGTCGTTTTTCCCTGAAAGTTTCATCGAGTTTGCTCGAGTAGTTCACGAGATATGGTGTTCACAAGATTTGACCTCGACAGCCTGAAGTGACCTTGACCTTTGACCTCCAGAATCTAATCAGGTCATCAGTAGGGGCTAGTGAATATTGCCTGCTAGTTTCATCTAGACTGCTCAAGCCGTTCATGAGATATCGTGGTAATAATGCCTTCGCCAATGTAAAAACGATAAACTGGATTCTGGTCAACTAAACCAAACAAACACTGGGGAAGCATCATACGCAACCATAATAACCAATTTCCCAATGTTCAACTGATGCCAGACTCCAGTCAGCAAATCCCAGCTGTGGTTGGTCAACCCAGTTGCATAGTTATCAACCTATTGTCCACGTGTGACAATGTAGGTCAACAACATAACGGAGTCTGGTCAGTCACGGAAAACGCCCGGACAATAACTCAGTCTCTAAGTAAGTCGGGGTCACCACCAGTCGGCGACAAAGTCAAAGTCGGCAAAGACGCGCTGGTCGGAGTCGGACAGCGCGTTGGAGTCGTGCGGTATTGTCAGTGTCGGCTTCTCCGACGTGAACTCGCGGTCAAAGTTACTCACGTCCTCGATGCTTCTCTGTGTAACACACCACGGCATCGTGTTGCGTGGTGGCTCAGCGGTACGGCGTTGGACTTGCGATTTACAGGTCGCAGGTTCAATTCCCGGCCGATCGGCTTTCAGGTAACATAGCTCAACTCAGCCTTGCATCCCTTCGGGGTCGCTAAATCGAGTGCCTGCTTCGACTGCTGGTAAAGGCGGGATTCTCACCTCTGTCGGGTGGCAGGTAACACTGTGTGATCCCATATGGCACGTGAGTTTTCCGTAGCAGTGAAGAGCTAAGTTGATGCTAAACTGCTATACACTGTTTACTTACTTACTTTACCACAACCAGCAGGTTAGAAATGATGCTGAATGATTGAGCAGCGGTTGCGCCACCAGGCTGTCAAGACCGGCGGGTCACTGCAGGTCTCACTGTAAGTACAAGGCAGGTCGGTGGTCATTCACTGCATGCTTTCAGCAAATAAAATTATAATAAATCAGCCCCGTGCAGGACTGACGGTCAACTCTTCACAACTGACGTTTCTGCCAACTTCAAATTCAAGTGACACAAAAACTAGGCTGAACACCAAAAATCCGGCCCGATCAAATTGAAATATTGTGCCCTAGTTTAAGAATCAGTGGTCAGTTGCAGAATGCCATTGTAAATGGCTGAGGAGATAGCTTTTGAAAATGGAAGGATTTCCAACTTTCAAGGGCTTGTGACCTTGACCTTGGATCGGGTCATACTGCATACCACTCATACCATACATCACTCATCAACCTCTATATACACGCCAAATTTCATTGAAATTGAAGAAACTTTTTGTGAATGGACAGACATTTGAGAACCACTTTATTAGGTCACCTCAGAAAAGTTGACCTACAAATGTCCAAATTAAAATGGTAGAAATTGGTATGCCAAATCGTTAAATAAAAGCTGTAAATGCAGTGTTATTTCCATACTCCGCTAGTGGACAATACAGCCGTGCATCCTAAGCCTACTCACTCAACCCAGTGAAGGAAGTCCAGCAATATATTAACCTCAACCCTGGCTGCCTTTTTGTTCAGCAGCCACGCAAAATTGGAAAGGGATCGAGTTTTCAGCAAGGTCATCTGATCTGGCATGCCTTGGTGTAGCGCCGCCACTGTCATTGACGACGAGGCCAAAACGTGAGAGGCCGCGGTTAAGACCAGAAGGTTGAGGCCAAAGGAGGTTGGCTCATAAGTATAGCTTTAGCCTTGCTGGCAAGTTTCTCGGCCACAGAATTATCTTCACTGAGTTCCGTTAATAAAGGACACTGAATTCAAGCCGAGGCCAAAGACAGTGTTCCGAGGCAAATGGTTACCAGACCTAGGCAATAATTTTGGCCTACAGCCGTGTCTCAGCAATGTAACGTTCTAAATAAGTGATACAAAAGATCGGATGATATACCGACATTAGACGGCAGAAATGCTTACCACAGATGGAACAAACGGCGGCCGCACACGTCGTGCCAAGAGGTCTGACCAGTTCGTCATCTGCACACCAGTATTCACAATGTTATAAGCGTTCTGTACAAATATATCGACCACAGCCAATCACTTCCATCAAGTCTCCAACAAACATTCTTAACCCAACTTGTGGAAAATGTGCCGCTCTCTTCTACGTGATCACAATCACAATGCGGTATTTGTTTTTCCCGCCTTAAAACCTACCTCTTTCACAAATCCTATCCCCCATAGTTTCACTTCTTCCTCCCGGACTGCCTCCACGGACTTTTGCCCGGACCGTTTCTTCTGAGCTACTCGGTTTTTACTTTGTCCTTATTTTTTCGTTTCTGGACCGTGCACTAGATTAAGCTGGCCATCCCGTCAGCTTTTGAGCGCACGTTAATCTACCGTATCGTATCGTATAGCGCCCCTTACAATATTGGACAGCGGCGCTGAACACGTAAAAAGTTAATTGAGCTTAATAAAAAATGTAAAATGAAGTGGCGCTACATAATGGTTAGCAGTAGCAAATTGACGGCTGGAGACCTACTCTCACGTAAGCCAGGCAGCAGTTTTGTTGTGCTGTCCTTCGTGATATCAACGACTCATCTTGGTTAGGTGAATTTTGAATTAACTTGTGTGGCCTCACCAGCATGATGCCCACCAGAGGCCTAGGGCTTAGCGGACTAATCCATAAAGAAGCCCATCCGACTGCGTCTAACTTTAGATAATTTAGCTTTAAAAGAATTTATGCTAGGTGCGTCGACCACCTCCTGGTCCAACAGATTCCACCTGTTAATCACTCGATTTGAAAAAAAGTGTCTAGCAACATCCCCCGTGCACCGAGCTTTTATCAATTTCAGGTTATGACCTCGAGTGCCCTTCTTATTATCATCTATCTAAATGGCAAATACCTAATTATTATGTGTACGGAAGATCTGGTCCAATGGACAGTATCTGACTCCTTGGTTACACTCAGTCGAGCCCCGGGAACGTGCCACTGGATAGACCAGCCTAGTTTGATTAACACAACAGATAAGTAATTTGCTCTGAAAAACGACGCAGCCTTAGTGGTGTTTTTTACGCCTACCAGAACCTAACAGGGCGTGGCTGTTAGGCAACCGCAGTCTAACTCCCGTAGCTTCTGGTAGGTTGCTGGTATATCAGGTCACATAAATTATTCCATATAAGGAAAGTAGGGGGCGTGGCGCGGTAGGTTTGGTAGGTTCTCGTAGGCGTTGAAAAACACCACTAGTTTGATTAACACAACAGATAAGGAGTAATTTACTCTCAAAAACGCAGCCTTGTTTCATTAACACAAGAGATGAGTAAGTAATTTACTCTGAAAAACGCCTGCTTCTTCACGTCTTCCGCATCTCGTTCACTTGAGCCGAGTCTTTTTGACGGATTCTTCCTCATCAGCTACAACAAACGACGACGCGTCCTCAGAGAACCATCATGTGTGTACGTGTCATGTTTCAGTCCAGTCTAGATTGTTGGATGTCAAATTCCCAAACCCAAAGTAGAAGATGGACATCGACGCCTGAACATCGACGAGGATGTCCTTGCCACGGCCTGCTACAACCTTGACCTTTAACCTCCAGAATATAATAAGGACATCAACGAAGACTATATATGGTTACTCCCTGTAAGTTTTATCGAGATTACTCAAAGTTTATGAAATGTGGTGTTCACAAGATTTGACCTCGAATATGACAAAAACAAGCATACATCCTTAACTAAAAATACATTTAACATAAAATTAAAATCAACACAAAAAAACTAAAGCCAGGTATTGAAGTAATGCTACTTTCCTATTATACGTGTTAAAAGATACATATAACACACATAATAGGAAAGTAGCATTACTCCAATACCTTTAACATCAACACTTCATCATAATTCATCAAACTACAATAATTCTTCTTCTGGTGGTGTTCTGCGGTTGCTAGCAGGTTCATGGCATTCTGTCCTATTTATCAGCCCAATTTATCCTATCTTCAGTCACTTTTATGAACATTTCACATCGCTTTCTCCACCACAACATCAACATAAGGAGATTACACTTCAACTAGAAAAAGCCGGCTCTCACAAGAGTGCAAAACCCCCGCCACGGAAAAACCCAGCGTCCAGCGGCAAGCAGACGCGAAGGGACCTGATGAAGACAAAAAACCTGGTGTCGCTAGCATTGCTTGTGTGGCACGGCATTACAGCAGGGAAAACCCAGCATGGCTTATGTACGCAACAGCTGCGATATTGCAGTCTGTCTGAAGACCGACACAGACATTGTGACTTAACCTTTGTCCTTCCGACTCCAAAATAAATGGGTTTCCATGACTCATCGTGGAACATTCGTATGTCAAGTTTGGTGATTCGAGCTATATCGTCTGAAAAAACAGACAGACAAACAACGACGAAAACACTATCCACACGACTGGCGTTGGGTAATTAGGTGATAAATCATCCCATGATATGGTTGTTAATTTCTCTTACACGTCGCATGATGACCAGAGCTTCTGTGGACAGAAATCGTGGATAGCGAACTTCTTCGTTGACGATGCTGTCGAATACTTCTTCCTCATCATCGCCTGGAAACGGCGACTAAAATCAACCAATCACAACACAGCAAATAACACACTACACCACGAAATGATAGCATTCAACATACCACCATCACCACCACTTAACTGACTGAGTTAAGGTTTTTCTTAACTGATTGATTTAAAGTTTTACGTCCCAACCGACACAAAATAGGTCATTTCGGAGACATTCTTCCCAGCCAATCTCTTGGCTCAGTACTGATAAACTGAAACAAACACAACAAAAGCAAACATGCATCCGTAACAAAATATACTACAGCACAAAATTAACCCAAAAAACTCAACCAATCAATCAATCAACCAAGAGACATATTTAAAGTGGCGTAAATAGTTCAAACTATCGTAAAAACCACTGTGCAAGGAAAAATCTTTACGTATTTTAAATTTTACACTTATATTATGTGTACAAATCCACCATTTGCTGCTAAAATATTAATAAAATTAGTATCTAAAATGGCCGGATTTCCAACTATAAAGGGCTCGTGACCTTGACCTTGACTCGGGTCATACTACATACCATCGTGCATCACTCATCGAAGTCTACCTACATGCCAAATTTTACTGAAATCAAAGAAACTTTTTGTGAACGGACGGACGGACATTTGAGACCGGCTTTATTAGGTCGACTCTGTCAAAGTGTCAACCTAAAACTGTGCGAGGAACAAAGCCGACCTCTCCGACAAGCATCTCAAAGATGAGGACACCAAGTCCCCACCAGTCGACAGCGCGGGTGTATGAGGTCTCTGTCAGCACTTCTGGGGCGAGAAACTCTGGCGTGCCGCAGAACGTCGACGTCTTGTCGCCATGACCCATTCCTTCCTTGCACAGGCCAAAGTCGGCAATCTTCACAAACCCGTCGGCATCCAGCAGCAAGTTGTCCAGCTTCAAGTCTCTGCAGAACACAAGCCACGACCGTGGTTGATTGATCGATTGAGTTAAGTTTTTATGTACCCCTCAACACAGAATAAGTCATTTCGGAGACGTTCTTCCCAGCCAATCTCTTGGCTTGGTACTGAAGAAACTAAACCCAACATGACAAAAAAGCACGCCCAGGAACAAAATAATCTAAGCTAACACGAAAAAACACAATGGTAAACCTAAACAAACATCTTAACCTAAACCAACGTGCAAATTTAAGAACTGTTCACATGTGTGTGTGTATATCCATATGCACAACTGTCATACACAGTATTGCGTGGTGGCTCAGCGGTAGGGTGTTGGACTTGCGATTTACAGGTCGCGGGTTCAATTCCCAGCCGGTGGCTTTCACGTAACATAGGTCAACTCAGCCTTGCATCACTCCGGCGTCGCTAAATCGAGTACCTGCTTCGGCTGGGGGTAAAGGCGGGATTCTCACCTCTGTCGGGTGGCAGGTAACACTGTGTGATCCCATATGGCATGTGA
>Ga0209363_1000682_pt1 | contig 14181 bp, 9 predicted proteins | sample WorMetexBAHAMAS3_FD_187385 | JGI IMG/M metagenome (GOLD analysis project Ga0209363, IMG submission 187385) | Marine gutless worms symbiont microbial communities from Max Planck institute for Marine Microbiology, Germany - Inanidrilus exumae... | ecosystem: Host-associated > Annelida > Digestive... | reverse complement strand
GGCTAAGTCAGTGATGGCTGATTGACTTCGGCTGCAAGGGAGGTGGGGACGGGTGCATTTTTATACTATATTTACGGTCAAGTGGCTGTGATGTGGAGGTAAATGCAACAAAAGCCAGTGTACCAACGTCATGTCCGTTATAATTCGCCAGACATATGTGTAAACTGTGAAGGACAAATCGAAAAGTACGTGTCGAGCGATATACTGAGGAAATATCGTTACCGTTAACTAAACGGCGGGAATCTATTTCTGACAGCGTTGAAAAGGGTTAGCCTTGCACGGAGCTCCACGCAGCGACGCTAGAAGCACGACAACTAACGAGGTCTCCTTCATTACAGCGCACCTGTCGCACCTCTCGACCATCTGTGAGCCGTGGAGACAAATTGCTAGAGCTGAAGTCGACGACCCAGCAATCTTGTGCTCTCACGCTTTCGACAGAGTCTCGCCGTCAGGTAAATAGCTGTAACTTTACTGTCTGCATCTAATCTCGAAACTAAATGCGCTCTGCTGACCGGTAAGAGTTTGTCGGTTTCGCAAGTTCATTCTGACATTTTAATGGCCTCAAATGTTGCTGATTTTTAATATAATTTCAACAAACTTAATTTTAAACGCTATATAAGTAGCCGTGTAGCAAGTTAGTTCCTATCCTATTCTCAGAACGTTTCTTGGGATGGGACAGGCACGCGAACTCCCCTATATATATACACTACGCTATTGTCGTTTATAGTAAGTTCACATGTCTGAAATATGTCAAATGACGAATTTAAGGGTGTATTTACAGGGTACGGTGTCATGGTCTGTTGCAAAGTCGGGAAAAACTAAGATAATTTGAATTCATTTGAATTAGAATTCATTTGACTTTCGGAACGGCCTTTTTCTAAAATATCACGGCTTGTACGGTAGTACAAGCTGTTGTAAAAGCCAATAGCCAACGTAATGGGAAAGGCCAAATTTTGACCACCTGGGGCTCCGAAACCCCTGAACTGATTTCGATGAAACTGGGAATATATTACCACATCGCGGGTATACCCACACATGCAAATTCATGTGGCGCTGCGACAACGTGGGTGGTCTGGGCCTGGGCGAACACGTGAAAAAAACATGTTGTGGTTGTGGTTACTTAGGTATACTTTTTTTAATTTTTTTATTTTTTGCTTTAATCTTTGGCTCGCGCCGAGCGCGCACCAGTGGACCGATTTTGACGATCTACGAGTATACGTCATACGTCATACGATGTGTTTTCGCCCAAGGATGTGCCTTTTGGGGTGTCGTTCATACTGCTCCCCATTTTTGGGGTAAAATCCCCCAAAGCGCCCTATTTTGGGGGCGAGAATAGGCATTTGCAAGCTCAATGTGCAAAATATTAAAATGTGCATACTATCGAAAATACTGCACCGATTACAACCAAATTTTGCACAGTCACAATGACCACCAAAAACTCTTCGTGTCTTGTCCAAATACGCGTAAAAATCCAAGATGGCGAACGGCCGCCATTTTGAAAAATGGAAAATCGGCCTGTTCGTGTCAAAAGTGCCATACACCAAGTAGACAAAAGTAGAATTATATGCTACGTTATCTACTTTACCTATTTCACCTAATAAAACCACAAAAATTATTTAAAAAACAAAAACTGGCATCAGTTTCTCTTCATTGTAAAAGCCGCCGTTCTAAAACAGCAAATATCAAAATTTTATTGACTGAAATAAGTGTGATCGCTAGCTTCTGTGCGTTGAATTTGCGGATAAAATTTTGATTTTGCTGTTTTAGAACGGCGGCTTTTACAATGAAGAGAAACTGAAGCCAGTTTTTGTTTTTATAATTTTAAATATGCACTGATAATGCCGTGATGTGTATTTCGTTCGACCAGCGGTTTTGTGGGTGCAGTGGCTACAAAAGAGTGGTTTCCGATAGCATGAAGACGCTACGCCTGCTCATGTGCATAACTGGATTGTTAAGAGGAAACGTGTCCACCAATGAAAGTGACAGTTCGTACCGTGTGGTGCAAGGGCTGCCGCTGCTGCCAAATGTCTCCAATGGAACCGGCTCTGGCAGTTGGAACACCGGATCAACATGGCTGCGCGAGCTTATCAAGACTAGGTTAGTGACGTGTTGTCGATGCCTCGAGTATCTTCGAGGACCGTCTTGGTGTAGGCCTTGGTCTTGAAGGTCTTGGCAACAAGACTGGGTTAGTGCCGACCGTCTGCGTGTTCGGAATCGTCGGAAACCTGCTGACTCTCGTCGTACTGACCTGTGAGCGACTTCGTGCTAGAGCCAGCGCCGAACGAAAGGTGAGACACGAAACTCGTATACCTGTATTATTGCCAAACACCTGTTGTTTGGCAGCGCCGAGCGAAAGGTGAACATCTGGCTTCAGGCACTTGCAGTCTCCGACCTCCTTTTGTGCGTTGTACTTCTACCCCATGGTCTGATGACGTACGGTGACCAGATCCTCTACACCAGCATGTCGCTTCAGCTGCTCTACCAGGCGTACGGCTCAGCTATCATCAACAACTTCATGCTGACGAGCACCTGGCTGACGGTCGCCATGTCGTTCGGTCGCTATCTGGCCGTCTGTCATCCGCTGGCTGTTCATAAGACCATTCCGCTGTTGGCGGACTGTACCAGTCGAGACGGCGGAACACGCCTCAAAGCCGGCGTCATCTTCGTCGTCTGTTTCGCGTTCAACCTGCCTCGGTTCTTCGAGTACCGAGTCGAGTCACACCGGTGTGTAGTCGGACCGGACGGCGGCGAGCAGACGGTGTTCGCGCTGAACTTGGGCTCGACGTCCGATGGCTGGGTTCTACGAACAGCGTTCGTCTGGGTCTACTTCGTCGGCGCCGTCGTCGTGCCGCTGATGACGCTGGCGTTCTGCAACGTCCGACTGGTCAACAAATTACACAGGTCGCGGCAGTTCCGTCGCGTGGCCCAACACCGTCGACCAACAGTGATGTGGTCTCAGACCCAAGACCGGTTACACCCCAACCTACTCTCTTCGTGGTTTCGATCCTGGTTTTGCGACTTACGGTCTTACAGTGTTGATTATTTACCACTTTGGCGTTGACAAAACCGCGGCTTATGCTTGCGTTTGCTTATTTATACGGCAAGTCGTCTGTTGCAGTGATGTGGTCTTATACCAGTAAAATCAGGCGTTTGCCATGGTCTTGCCTTCGTACCAGAAGACAGCTGAATAGAGAGAGTACACAGACTTTACAACCTAAGCCGTGCGTGGCCCAACACTGTGTCGTGGATGAACGACAGACAGCCGGAGCAGGTGTTACAATGACGCTGATCGCCGTCGTCATGATGCATGTCCTTCTGATCTCACCTGGCGAGATTCTCACCTTTATCAATCAACACCTCTTGACCAGGTAAAACCAACTGACCGAGCGCCATATGGCGCTATACAAATGTGTATATTATTATTATTATTATTATTCGGTTCTATAAACTACGGAGATTCTTAAGTCATTAAGTAAATTTCGAATTTATGGCTACGATGTGCCGCCGAGTTCTTCACTTTCTGACAGTGCTCTGTTGAACACTAACCGGTGCCGCTGTGGACTTAAGTGATTTCGGCCCCAAATTACACAAGTGTCAAAATTAATCAAACTCAAGACAAAAATGATCGCCGTCTGGTTCACAAAGGCGTTTCGTCAGATACACTATTACTGGCCCGCCTACACATAGTAACTAGTAACGGTCGTTGGTGTCTGTCGTCGTCTGTCGTCTGTAACGCGGCACATATGCAACGTAACTCACCAGGTCAGCACGCGGCGGACCAGTCGTGTTACGTCCCGGTTAGGGCGACACTTTGTTACTATAAATATAATTCCGTTTTTTTTCTCTGAGTGTCTTGTCTTTGACATGTCTACAGAACGCGTTGTTCTACGGTTATATACAGGGTACTAATCTCAATCGATATAAACGTGAAGAAAAATAGACACTCGGAAACAGACAGAGATACGTATACACAAGTAAAGTAAATAGCTAGCATAAAAACTGGATAAATGACACAAACGTACCTTCCACACTCAAACCTTCTGGAGTATAATTTACAGAATAGTTCTTAGAAAACATTCAAGAGATGATATAACACCATCGGAGAACCTGTACAATACATCCATGTAGAAGAACTTGACTCTCTCTGAAGAACGTTTTAGAAGCTTTGGTAGTTTTAAAGCGTTTTAAAACTAATTATATTCATCAAAATACTTGTTGTGTACTTGATTGCTGCATTTAGTGGTTTAAATACTTGCGCATAGGGTGACAGTGACGTAATTTGTTATTCCTATCTATGCCAGCTGTTCAGGCCGCCATGATGTAAGGCAAAGAAATGTAAACATTTTGCAGCATGTACATTTCGATCGCCGATCTGGTGCTATATAGCACTATAAGTTTTTCTTAAACCTACTAATTAGCCTGCCCGACATCGCGATGCAGAAGGGCTTATATTTTACCGCTGTGGGTTTTTCTTTTTTTCGACGCCTAATCTGTGAGGTCACTGAACAGATCTCAACCAAATTTGGACACATATTCACTTATGACTGCTATTTGAAAAATTTGGTTTGAAGTTCCCCCGGCGTTTACTCCTCACGGGCTGGGGGCAAAAATGCTTTTTGGGACCGACTTAGAAATTTGACCGAAAATATCTATTCAATAGAACATGATATCAACAATCGGAAAGAAACTCATCAATCTACTGGGACTCCCCTACATACCCCAAATTTGGTGAACGTTGGTCTACAAACGGCTGAGCACGGTTGGGGAGTTTTTGCCTACCCCCTCAAGTTTGTGCGCAGGACGAGCTAAAGGCTCACATTTGCGACACATTTCAGTTTATTCATATTCGCCAGATGGCGCCTATTGGTCGACGCAGTTGCCAAGAGCTTGGTTAGCGTTGGTGAAGCTGCGCGCCGGGCGGGTTTACGCTGGACTTTGCCATGCACCTAGTTCAATTTTATTTAAATATTATGACAAATCTAAACCAGTTAACTTCGCACAGTACGACATCATGCCCTACAACATAGAGATCGTATCGTGACCATAGATTACTGTGACGTCACTTCACCCCATTTATACTGGTTACATATTCAAGTCAAGTTTCAAGTCAAGTCAAGTTTGATGATCAACTTTGCGGCCAAAGTGGCCGAATAGCCATATAAAGCACAAAATAACAGTGACTAAAACTACAATACAATGCAATGCAATACAATACAATACATATACAGTTGTGCATAAAACGGTGAGGGTAAATATAAAACTGTAAAAATAGTACTAGTACAAGTGAGCAAGTGATTTGCCAGACGGACCAAGATTTACTGATAGTTTAAGAGGCCGAAATTTATAAAGGACTGGTATTTTTTGACATGGACCTAAGGCAGTTCAGTTTATCTGTATGGATCTTCTGTAAGTACTCAATTCGTGCCTTAGGTCCATGTCAATTTTTTCGTGGAGTTTTATTTTTGCATATACACCTATTTTACTTTTTGACTGTAGATATGGAACCCTTTGACATCGAACGTAATGCCGCTTATCATTGCCCACGTCGGCTGTATAGCCGCCGGTGTGGGCAGGGCGTTCAGTCGCGTCTGTCTGTCTGTTTGTCCGCGCTCTAAAAGGAAAACGGCTTGAGCTATCAACACCAAACTTGGTAGGCCCCCTATAATGGTCGCTTAGCATGCATTGACCCAGAGGTCAAAAGGTCAAAGGTCAAGATCACACGGTTACGAAAACCGTCACGGTCGCACGGTTGCTAGTGACGCGTGCTGCACTGCTGCTACGGCCGTGTGCTGCTGCTGCCGGCGTGCGTCTGCATGTCGATACGACTGTCTATATTTTCTAGTTGTACGTTGTGTTTAGCGGTGAAGCAGTGAACTATCGGCTGCTGGAGTTTGCCATTGAACTGACGAACGTTATGCAGACGGTCAGTTTCTCGTTCAACTACGTCCTCTATGCGCTCATCAACGTGCAGTTCCGACGTGCCCTCCGAGACGTCGTCTGTTGGCCATTCGGTCACCACGCCGACAGGACGCCGCCACCTCGTGGTCAAGCCCTCGTGGTCCTGGTGGACACGGGTGCCGGCGGTAGGGCGCGCCGTCACTCGTCGTTCATCACCAGACACCATCAACAGCGCCACGTCGAGGTCAAGACGACTGTCCACCATACGACGTCTGTGTAGATATCGACGCTGTTTCAACGCAGTGAATTCAACGCTGTTCGGCCGTCGTCGTCGCGTTGTACTGTATAGTACCAGGTCAACCTATTACCCATTTTGCCCCGAGTTCAAAAATGGGGACAGTGACTAAGGGATTCGATGCCAGGCCGGCTAACCGACTATTTTTAGTTTTTGACTATCGGGCACTCTGGCGCTCAGGGTCAAAAACTACAAGTGGTCGGTTAGCCAGCCTGGTACCCCATCCTGAATCAGTGTTTCTATTTTGAAAACACCGAGCTAAAATGGTTAAATTCATTGCTTTCGGCTTAAACCTACCTGTTTCACAAATCCTACCTCCGTAGTTTCACTTCTTCCTCCCTGACTGCCAATGTCAAAGTTACTGAGTTACTTGGTTTGTGTTTTTAGTTTTTCGTTATTTTTATCGTTCCTGTACCGTGCACTAGACTAAGCTGGCCACCTCGTCAGCTTTTAAGCGCATGTAAATAAATCGTATCGTATCGATCGTATTACGACGAGTTTAGCTTCCGCAGCGCCGCAGTTGCGTCGGACGAATAGTTCATGAAAAACCAAAAATGAAATTTAACGACCACTTTAGTGGTCCACGTAGAGCAGTCGACCCGGAGTATGTGTCTGTGTGTCAGAACAATCATTGTTTAACTTATGGCGCGCTGGTTCAACTTGACTCTAACTAGGTCAAGGTAGTAGGTCAACGTTCAAGGTTACAGGCTGAAAAATGTTCATTTTTTCAGTAATGAGTGCGCGTTTATACATTATAAATCGCCAGTGCAGCGTGCAGCACTTACACAACTTACTGGTTGCTTGTCAAGTTCTTTATGCATAATTTGTCCGTGCGATTTCGACTGAGGGATTTCCACGCGTGAATTAAAGACCATTACGACCATTGTAACGTAATATGAATATTGGAGTACTTCGGAGATATGGTGTCGTGTAAAATTCTGAAAAAATATAATTGCCTGTTAAATTGACCGATCAAGCGTTACAGGAGTTTGTGAAACAAAACAAAAATAAAACATTAGAAACAGTTATGCAGTCCGAAGTATTGAGTCTTAACCTACTTTTGCTCGATGTTTCCAAAACATCTACACTAATTCAGGGATACGATGCTAGGCTGGCTAACCGACCGTTTTTAGTTTTTGACTTTCGGGCACTGGCGCTCAACTCCGCTGGCGCTCAGGGTTGAGCGCCAGAGAGCCCGTAAGTGGCATTACGTTCGACGTCAAAGGGTTCCATATCTACTGTCAAAAAGTAAAATTGGCTGACATCGAATCTCTTAGTCACTGTCCCCATGTTGTAACACTGGACAAAAATGGGTTAACTACTATAGGAATCGGCTTGTCGGTGTACCAGATAGTTATACCATCAGCGCCACCTTGAACTGAACCTGATAATATCTGATTGAAAGCCAGTGTAATGTGTGAAACGCAGCTGACTAGTGATAACGTTATAGCCGCAGGATAAAAACACGCGACGGCGGTCTATATACTCGGTTCAGCGGAGCCACCCAGCTCGTTATAATGAGCAGACGGCACTAAATGAGCTTCAAATTCGACAGTTTATTTCAGCGACGGATCCTGGATGTTGGAACTTGGAAGAGGTTCGTCAGCGGGCCTGGAGACGGAAGTCTCAGTGGGATCCAGAGGAAAGCCGCGGTATGGCTTCTGGGGAACGAAGTCCCGTAGAAGCTGGTGGTCTTCTGCAAAAACAATGATATTCTCTGACAGAAAGCAAAACAACATTTGTCAACCTAGCGTTACAGACAGCGGTATTATAATATAGCAATGATTTTTGAGAGGCACGACGATGTACGGACTACGGACTATTCACCGGAAGAAATTTCACCAGAGGACTACTATTTACCGGTAATTAGCTAATTACCTATCCGTACCTTGCCAGGGCAATCCAGGGTGATCTGACACTGACAGTCTGACGAACATATAAGCAGTAATCTACCGAAATTTCGAGTACATCAAGGACTGCGACAAAGTGTGTGGAACAACTTCATGACGTTGTTGCTTATATCAGCGAATGAAATGCAAAGCACGGCTGGCTGTTTATTGAACTTTGTTCTGCTGCATTAAAACTGACATTTGCTATTTTTAAGATGTTAGGCTTTTCGTCAACTTGTGTTATTAGTGTAAATTTAAAGTTGATAAAATGTGTATTTGATTATTATTATATGATTATCTTATGCTTCGTCGATAGTAAGGTGTCGTTACTGTAGCCTTGTCAGCAGTATTAAAATAAATTTGTGAAAACTAGTCAAACGTCTCAAGGCCCGGTGAATAGTCCTCCGGTGAAATTTCCTCCGGTGAATAGCCCACAAACCGGGAGTTCGTCTAAACCCAACCCCTGGAACCGCCACTGAATTCCTTTAGCGTTAGTTAGGCTACTTTAAACGACTGGACTTCTCGCTACCTAGGCTAATGGCCGCAGGTCGTAGGCTATCGCTCTTGAAAAGTGAGGAAACTGAACTGAAATGATGCTAATATTGCGGTAAATAAATCCAATTAAGTTCATTACAAGTGGTAGCATAGATATCCAGGTCTGATAGTGATACAACGCAGACAAGTAGTTAAGCAATGCATGCTGTATAGGATGATTATTTTAGTTGACTTAGCAGATTATTTGACAGCAATGTCACCATTGACATACGCAGGCCTACGAACTTCGTTTTACCGCGTGACGCGATGCTAGCGCGGTATATGTGTCGGTCTGTCCGTCCGTCCGTCACAAGCCGATATTGTACCAACGGCTCGACTTACGATCAAGGAAACAACGCTGTACCATGGCGCAGGGACTCTAGTTTTCCAATGTTAAAGATCTCAGCGAAATTTCAATTCAATGAGGTCACCCCAAAGGTGGCGCCAAATACAGGTGGGATGGGTCAGAGTCGGCGATTTTTGATCTATATATCGCTATATCCCAGAAACGGTGCAAGGTAGGGACATAGTTACCATGGAACGCTAATAGGAACTCATATGCGCTGTATCGAACGGTGCTATTTCCAGTGACCTTGAGTAACCACCAAACCACCGCATTTTTGACATTTTGTATCGCTTTTCATATGTTCGGAGTGGATGGAGAGAGTTGTCAAATTTTGTACGCATATAGGCTATGTCAAGTGCCTGCATACGGATGACAAATCACTCTTAAAAGGCGCCTGTCATGGTCACGTTCCATAGTAGTAACTATGTCTCAATCTTGCACCGTTTCTGAGATATCGCGAGATAATGGTCGAAAATCGCCGATTTTAAACTCCCCACCTCTATTTGGCGCCCCCGTTTGGGTGGCCCCGTTGGAATTTTGCCGAGATCTTTCACATCAGTAGGCCTAAGCTGGAGTCTCTTGGCTATCGTATAGCGTTATTTGCTTGATTCTAAGTTTAGCAGTCTTGGTAGGACTCTTACTTGTGACAGACAGACAGACGGACGGACAGGCGGACACGATGACAGCATATACCGCGATAGCGTAGCGTCGAGGGGTAAAAATTAACCATTGTGCTGTATCTGCGAGTAGGTTATCTATCCCATTAATTTTGCCAACTGTTGTAACGCTGGGCGGAGCTTACGACGGAGACGTAGTGTCTCTCTGCAGGATCACGTGATTTGTTGCAATGGGCGGTAGGCTTGCAGCGGCGGCATAAGCTGTTTCTGCCGGAGGTAGAGGTCGAAGTTAGCTGGCGCCGGTCCATGGTAATTGTGCTTGTGTCTAAACCGAAAACTATGCGGCGGGAGGAAAGTGAGCGAGTCAGTGCTATATGTTGCAGCGGGTGGTCTAGGCTAGTTTATACGAGTCGCTAAGAGTTGCCTTACAAAAACTAGCACTGAATAATTTCGGTGCTAATTTTTAGTACGAGTAAGTAAGTAAGTAAGTAAGTAAAAAATTGATGAAGTGCCATAATCATTCAGTAGAATGAATCAGAGGCACTGGACAAGTCGCTAGGGGCTATTAAATGCAGACTGGAAAGATGGATTTTAAGATGTTTTCGAAAAGTGTTTAAAGTTTGAGACGAAGGAAGAGTATAGAAGGGAGAGAATTGCAGACTGTTGGGGCTGCAATACGAAACGAGCGTGAACTAAAATGAAGATTAGTGCGAGGGATGTGCAAATTAGCGGAGGATAATGATCGCAAGGTGCGAGAAGGAACGTAAAGGGATGGAGGCGTTCACACAGATATGATGGAGTACCGGTGCATAAGACTTTGTAGGTAAGGAAAGCCAACTTAAACTGTATCTGCCATTTGACAGGAAGCCAATGAAGTTGCTGAAGTGTGTCCCGTGAGGATAGTGATGGCTGCTGTAATACAATCCTTGCAACTGAATTTTGAATGCGCTGCAAAGGTTTCAATCACCTCGACGGCGAGCCGTAAAGAACTGAGTTGGCATAATCAAGTCGACTGGAATCCAAAGCTGCAGAGATGTCTGCTGCGGTGGACTTGTCAAAGACAGCACGTATGTGGCGAAATGCGCCGATATGGTAAAAACATGACTGAGAGATACGCTTGTACGTACGACAACGGTACGCAACTAGCATAAGGCCCTTCTACACGTTTAGATGGTTGATCAACAGTGGGATCAGCTGTCAAACGGTGCAAAAGGGCTTAATCGCAATTTATGAAACTATTTAGTATTAATATTGTCGAAGATGGCCAAAGTTATTTGTGGAAATGCTCATTTGTTTAATTAAGAAAAACGCAACAACTGTGTTGAAAATAAATCGGTTTCGCCTACAGTTTAGTCGTATTTTCACATTCGAATTTTATAACTTTTGTAATGATGTTGTTCAGTTAAGAGTATTTTCTGCACTGTAATTTGATTGCAATCTACTGTTAATGGTGAATATAGTTGATCAACTGATCCTATGGTCCACTCGTGACCTCGTGGCAGTCATATCGCAGACTTTTCACAATTGTATTCATGCTGTTTACGTTGTTGTAAAATCTTGTTACGATAATCTTTTCGCTGAAGCCATATCGTCACATAGTCACGCGACCAGTTTCTGCTTCCGCATTTGTCGTCTTCGTGTTAATATTAAGCCCGTCCACACCAGCAACAATGCTGAAACAACGTTCGACTTTGTCGAAGCAACATTCGACATTGTTGCCAAAAACGGCAATAATGTCGAACGAGTTCATCGTAAAATTTCGACCTTTCGACAAAGTCGAATAAATTGAACATGCTCAGATTTGTTTCGACTTTGTCAAAAGAATCGTTCAACTTGTAGCATTATTCTTGCGCAATGTAGGCCTATACCGATCGGGTTAAAAATTTGGCACGAAAGTGTATACGATTGAGGTTCGGAATAATACCATTTGCACGCACGGCCTGGATGGACAACATCAATACGTGGACAGGATTATCCGTAGAAGAGTCAATCAGAATGACAGAGGACATAGATAAATGGAGAAAGTACGTCCATGGTGTGGCCAACCCTCGGACCGAAGACGGCAAAAGAACAGAACAGAACAGCAGAGACTGGGATACTGCTTGCGGTTTCGAGTCACGTTTACTGTTCATAACTGTGTATGTGCGTCTGTCACAGTTCCAAATAAAACAATACATTACAATACAATAATCGCGATTCACGCTGAGCGTGAGAGAAGCTTCTGCACTAAGTGGAAAAACTAGACATCATGCAAAGGACAGTAAAAGGCATATATGAAGGACTACAGGAGCTGTCGGTCGGTGCCAGGTCCATTACCGGTGTTGGAGTAGCCTATAGCTGTTGTTGGTATGGTGGTTGTTTCTATTGGTGGTTTCGGCCTTTCTATTAATTATTAAGGTTGCCCTTCACTAGGTCACTGACCGCGATTATTAGGCTGAATGTTTGCCTCTTGGAAACTCGCTTGGATACTCGCCTCAGCTCCAGTCTCCGTAATTTCTCGTGGAGCACTGAGGACGAGGCCGGCGGTAAGCCCAGGGTCCACTCGTAACAGAGGTTGGTGTGATTCTTCTATCGACCGGCCGGGGAGGCAGAGGGAGCGCCGACACCAGCTGGCCTAGATCTTAAACTGTACAGTTATTTCATTGGGAAGTCGATAAACTGTTCCAAACTGTCGGTAATTAGCGGATTACGTGTATAATGTCCACAACAACATTCAACACAGCATCTGGCTCCTCCCACCACGTATTCTTCACGTCCTGCCTCAATTTGTCTCGCATCTTCGACTGGGCGTTGTGGGCGTAGATGAATGGGTACAGCAGCTGCTCGCAGGCGACGGGACGACGGTGGCGGCAGGTAAGCAGCTGGTCAACGGACAGTTGCTGTGAGCGATCGACCGACACTTGTCGACGTCTGTCAAACTAGATGAGTTGAGCCATCAGTTCACACCATCGGCGGCGGCCTGGTGCGTGCAATCGCCGAGTTATCAGTCACCCGAACTGCCTTCCCATTCACCGACGACCAACAGCCTGTGACCGTATACTACAGTGTAGATAGGTTTAGTTACTAAACTAACGGTATGACACACAAAGCATAAAACGTGCACAAATGGTTTTATCATACAACGTTTAGCGGTGATGATCCCTTCGCAGCCTTCGCTTTAGCAGTGACCGGTTGTATGCCTTATTATCATACTGGGTCACCACTTGCTATCAGCAAGTTGAGGGCGAGTTACATCGAACGCATAGAATGTCTTTGGTACTGTAATTATATTGTGGGTCGTCAGTGTCTTTGATATGTCCATGTAATTATGGTTTATGAGATATCAGAGTTAGAAAAATGCATTAGACTAAGTGACTTTCGTCAGAGAAAAAGACTGACTGAGGATTGGCTGATAAGTCTGTTTTGTTCAAATGTTTATTGACGTGTTAACGGCAGCGTCTTTTTTTAAAAATAATTTCCTGTAATATTTCGGTTTGCATTTACAAAAGCGCTTCAGCCTTCAGCTTCCCGGGAACTCTTGACAGCCATCAAGGGAATGTGTACCAATTTTCAATTATTTGCCATGGCACCGTGATTCGGGCTAAACCCGCCGTTATTATCATTTCATTTATGATGACCTCCATGTGTGCAGTGTCTGTCTGTCTATCGTCGTTCTTATCTGAAGATCCCATAAAGCGTATCAGATCGTACGTGGGGCTCGACACTACTAGGCGACTAAGAACGTGCCGTGCTGAGTGTACGCCGTAGGCCTACGCGTGCGTACGCACGTCAGACGACCTCATTATTATCACGCCCACTGTTTCAACAGCGGGGTGCCACTACTTCCTCACTAAAGCCCCGTCAACACCAGCAACAAAATGTCGAAGCAACATTGTCGAATGCTACAAGTCGAACGATTCTTTCGACAAAGTTGAATGTTGCTTCGACATTGTTGCTGGTGTAGACGGGGCTATAGCTCGCTCCAGGGCTGGAATTATTAACGCAGCCGATGAATGTGATAGATGGGCGCTATGCGTTGCTCGGTAACAGACTGTCGGACGGTCGGCGTCAATTAGTCTTCAGTTGTTGTGACGTATTAAGAGCGTAGCGTCGCGATCGGCGTCGAAGCGTCGCTGTGACGCGTCGTAAACGTGGTGTGAGGCGAACAGAGATGCGATTGATGTGTCGCTTCCACTTCAAAGTTGTACCACCGCAGCTCGCCGGTCCACCGGCGTCAAAAATTAAACACCCGCCTATGATCTATTAGTCGCTTTCGGATAAAGAATAACACAGAAGATGTGCTGTTTAGATATATCGTTCCGGTCAGACCACCATTTCATACGGATCCTCCCCCAAACATGACGATGACTTTCCGTTAGCTGCAATATCGACTGAATGTTGTAGATTATCTACAGCGAATAACATGATGCGCTATCGTTAAACCTTTTCCGATATTTAAGTTATCTTTTCTCTAGTTTAGGTCTATATACTCTTGATTGCTTTGTTTAACTTGTCAATCACTTGCTGGTGAATAAAGATTATCAATAACACGTGCTCAAAATCTTTGACTAGAAAACTTTCATTTATTATAATCATCTTTATTCACCAAACATGGTAGACAAC
>Ga0209363_1000681_pt1 | contig 14183 bp, 7 predicted proteins | sample WorMetexBAHAMAS3_FD_187385 | JGI IMG/M metagenome (GOLD analysis project Ga0209363, IMG submission 187385) | Marine gutless worms symbiont microbial communities from Max Planck institute for Marine Microbiology, Germany - Inanidrilus exumae... | ecosystem: Host-associated > Annelida > Digestive... | reverse complement strand
TAGTATTCCAGTATGGCTTCCGTTTGTTTTTGCAACACCGCAACACCGTAAATAGGCTTGTGCAATAATATACATTGGCAAAATAAATTTAGTAGAAAAACTGCAAATATAAATGTAAAAAAACTGTCGTTTTGTAACAACGTGTAAGGCCCATAACTGACACATATAAAACAGCAAAATTTCTTTTTGGCACGTCAAGGGCCGTTGATATAATAAGAACTGTGTATTATATCCACAGCCCTTGACGTGCCAAAAAGAATTTTTGCTGTTTTATATGTGTCAGTTAGTGGCCTTACACGTTGTTACAAAACGACAGTTTTTTTACATTTATTCCAATATATGAGTGATGTTTCTATTCTCATTTGAAAAATATTTGCTGTTTAGTCGAGATGAAACTCCCACAGTGGAGCAGACGCAGGCATTTGTTGACGTTTGTGAAACATTTATTCGACGTAATCCGCTACATGCTATTGGTAGGTTATGATTATGTCTTGACTTTTGCTTACAAAAATCTGTTGGCCTTAACCATGGCCAAGGTATGCCTGTGACATTATTTACTGAATGGGTTCCGGCAAATATCTGTGGTGCATTGTTGATTTTTGTGTCGAATTTTCTTATGAAATACTTGTTAAATCCTTCAGTTTTTGACACTCCCTCTCCTCCACTTGACAGCATCTGAGCTATGATGATTGTATACATGGGGATTAGGAAAGAAAATAATCAGAACTGTTCTGCACTGTATTGTGTATAACAGTTGTGTACAATGATGACAGTGTGCGACCGCTGTCGATCGCGGTCAACCGTGGTGGATGGCGTCAGTACAGTCTGTTTGAATGCTACTGAAATCTATCAGTGCTAGATACTGATACTGTCCATTCCCCTGCATTCAAACGCCGTTGATGGCGTTTGAATGCTGACAACCTTTGACTGCGTTTGAATGCGTGCGAACATGTGCAAAGGCATCAATGAGAACGCTACATTAATTTCGGGCTGGTGACCATAGGCCTACTTGTGTGTACAGTAAAATATGGCAGAGCATTTTGGACTGTATCATATCACGATATTTTGTGCAGTATCGTTTTGTATCCGTCATTTTCTTTCTCTGACGTATTCTGCCACCATCACTATTTGTTGTGTTGGGCTGTTTCTTCATTAGCAGTCCAAGAGATTGGCAGAAAAGAACGTCTCCAAAATGACTTATTATGTGTTTGTTGGGACATAAAACGTCAATCAGTCAATCAATCAGTGCTTTGACACTGTTGGTTGGGCGACAAGAAGAGTATCCAGCCATAAGAAATCTGTCCTCAAAGGTATTCATTTAGACCAAGTTGAGGAAGAAAACAGTGCAGCTAAATCAGTATAAATCAGTATCAGTAACCCATGTTCACATGAAAAATCGCTGTTAAACTGGAAATAGTTTATTAACCCTTTCGTTACGACCGCAGGATATCCCAGGGTCCAACTTTGCACTTCTGTACGAAGTGCGGGTTATCCTGCTGCAGTCAGGCTTCGTACTGAAGTGAAAAGTTGGATCGCAGGTGTAACGAAAGTGTTAAATGCAGTTTGATGGATACAGATGCAGATTATTAGTTTTTTTAGTAAAAACCCATTAGTTTTTTATGTAGTTGCTTTGTTTATTGCAGGTGTACACTGTACCCATGGCTACAACAGAACTGGTTTTCTCATAGTTGCATATTTAGTACTGAAGCAAGACTGGAGGTAGAGTAGACTTAGTGGCATGTAACTTTTTTATTTCTAACTCATATTACTGTAGTCAAGAGTGTGTAAACTTTTAACTATCATGTACTAGATGTGGACTGTGACTGTGACTGCGACTCCATATAGGTTACAGTATTACCATATTACTTTTAAATAAAACTGTTTTGAGTACCTAAAAATACTTTACGTGTGTGATCTTCAACAGCATTGCTTACACATCTTGTTAACTTTAGTGATATGAAATTGATTTCAATATGGGCTCTGTGATTTGGTGATGAGCTGTTAAAGAACGTAACAAGTAAACATATTTGCTACTTGTACTCATTTATGGGTTTTACCCAGAGAGTTATAAGTGCAGTCCAACTTAATGCAGGATATTTCTGACCGTCTGTCACTATTCTTTTGGCATACTGTAAAGTTTGTTGATTTTACCGATCATTTAAAAGTTTTTCCTGACTGAACCAATGGCAAATGAGTATGCAGTGTTAGTATTTAATTTACTTTATCTACAATATTGTAGTTATTATATGCCTAGCATTGCATATGTTTTGTTTGTGCTATTATTACAGGGCACGTGTAAGTGCTGATGTTAATTAGACTTTCTCTCCTCTAGAATATCTTATCTATTAGACCTGTGTGTAATGTAATACTGCTGTTATGTGTTATGATATTCTGGAAATGAATAATTATGATGATGGATTGTTGATGATAAACTCTAGCTACTGTTATTATATTAGGTTTTGTTGGTATTGCATCATACTGTTAACACTAGTGCAGTATTCAGATTTGCAACACATAGTGGTACGAAACACTGAATAATGTTAAACAAATCAGAGTTTACGGTGATTTGCTGCGATTGTTGCAGTGAAATGAACATGGTCTATTGTAGCATTGAGGCTGCTCTGAGTGTATTTAGTCAGATGCGACCTCCTGGCATCTATAAACAGGATTATCTGTCGGAGTTGTTCACTCGTTATGGTGAACGCGAGGACACGCCTTCAGCTCCTCCACTTCCAAATTGGTACCTTGGTCAGTATTGACAGTGCAAGTTAGTGACGTAGCAGCAATACATGGCACAAGTTGAAAATTTAGCCCAGAGTACACTGTTTATGTGAATTAATGTTGTAATTATTTGTTTTAGATTTTATTTTAATTACATCACTAGGATGTGCAGTGTATGGATTATGATAAGGGCTGTTCAGCGATTAATTTCTTAATCACTTTAGTCGCGCTATTCATTATTTTCATCGTGCGTTAATTGTGGTTTTAATGCACATTTCCTTTGTGTTCCATTACACATGTAGAGGGTAATGAATAATCAGAGATGTGCGGACGTGGACGTGTCCGCAAGCTTTTTGCATGTCTGCGGACGACCAGACACAAGGTTGTCAATTGCGCGTATTGTGATATTCAATTTCGATTTTGGAATCAACTAACCATTCTATAGACCTAATCTGTATAAGTCATAACATAACTCATTCTTTTCACACCGAAGTTTTTTAGTCGCTAGCAGAACAGTGTACATTGCTGACATTGCTGCTGGATACCGACCATTCCGCAGACGTCTGCTGACACCTGTATTGAGCAGCTACGTACGCAGATCGATGCCAAAATATCTGCGTTAGCACATTTCGTGAATGAAATGTCAGTGCAGAAATTAAATGGCGTTAACAGAGAATATCGTAGAATAGTAAAATCAAACAAAATTTAAAGTAGTGCTGCCAGAAAGTAAATACTTATCTTGAGGCTTGTATTGAATATTGCTACTGTCGTGACTAGTTAGCGTTAAAAATTTTAGTGGCGTTATTGTTTATTATTCGCGATTAATTCCTTAACACGTTAACACATTGGTTAATGCATTAATTCAACAGCCCTAATTATGATGTTGATTATTGTTTATTTTTGGAAACAAATGACAATGTTTCCTAATGAGTAAGGATTGGCATAAACTGTCATGTTAAAACTGACTAATAAAAACTTTACTTATCCTAGCATTTCAAAATTTGTCGGAGTTAGTGGAGTACACCTTATTTGTTTTAAATGCGATATCGTAGTAAGTCAGTTAAAACCAGCTTAGTCTACTTGCAAAAATGCAGAAAATTAATAAAGGCAACTGAAAGTAAATCTGATTAGAAGTGGAAATTTAGTATGAGTCCACGACCATGAAGGCAGTATGCATATGCAATTAATGCAGAGTATGCACTTAATAAAAATTGCCTGTTGTTACAACAGCATATTTAAGGTCGTGGTGGATTTGTTGCAGAGTTTGATGACTCTGGTCGTGATGACGATGGAAATGTGATAGCTGAAGCATCTAACGACAATGCCGTTGCTGCAACAAATGGAACCACTAGTGGAAAGCCTGGCAGTGGAAAACACCGCAGAGAGATAAACAAGAAGGTTGATAACATATAAGTCAGCTTTATTTGCATTTTTTTCAGTTTCTGTTGGGTGACAGAACTGGCAGCCAGCTTGCCAGGACCTGTGAAGCTTATCTCACCATATTTTTTTCTCAGAACAAGCAGGGAAAAAATCAAGTTGGCAGCCACCTAACCCAGGCTCACCTGGAAAATAACGGCTAAGCAGTATATGTTTTCTTCAGTTTCTGACTTGATGCAAAAATGAAATGAAATGAAATGCAGTCTGTCCAATGCTTACTCTCAACAAAAAGTGACCAGCGGCTTGACAACCTGGCTGAATGGGTTCACACAGTTTTACCTGCCATCCACACATTTATCCACCAATGGAATGAGCCGTCCTGCATTCATTTCATAAGCATTCACCTGATGGCATTGCCCAAGCTAGGTGGCGCACATCTGGATCACCTTACTACTCATCTATCGACCCCGAAAGGATGAAAGGCTGAGATGGCCTAGTTGGCTGACCTTATAGCGAATGATTTACCCACATAAGTCGTCTCCCATCAGCTACAGGTCGAGCGTGGGACAGGGAACGTTTGCCAGTCGACCAGCGTACTACCACTGTGCAATGCAGCCATTCTATTGTACAACAATTCTGTGTGGTTCCATATGTAAGCATTAGCAAAGTTTCATCTTACCTGTCTGTTTCACCTTAGCTTTTGTACCTGCCGCTTTCAAGCCATTGCATCCAGTCATTTCATGTTGCACTGCACTTCAGTTGCGAGTCTGTCTCATGGTTATTTTTGGTCATTCACAAACTGCATCATTGCATCCTACCTTCTTAGTATATTTCAGCATTGTGTCCAAGTTGTCTTTGTCCAGTATCAGACAGCAGGGCAGATAATTTTTGTGGTGATATTTCTTCTTAAATGCAATTTTTCCCAATTGCCCACAGCAGTATTAGCTAATCCAGTAGATAATCTGTTTGCGTTATTTTCAAACCTGTTGATACGGTGTAACTAAAGGCAAAGTTCTCCCATGCTCATTACCATGCGTTGGGCCCAGAGCTGATCCTAGTGTACAGGCAGTCAGCCCTCAAGTGACTTGAAGCCATCCACCCAGCAGTAGGCTGCCATTACTTTCCGCCAGGCCTGCGGTTACCTTCCCAGCCGAAGAGCGTCACCACCCATCAGCCAGTACCAAATTATACTGCTTGGTGACAGAGGCACATGCATGTGAGCAGCTTGCCCAAGTATGTTACCGTGAAGCAGAATGGCCAAGATTTGAACCCGCTACCTTTTGGATCGCGATCAAATGCTCTACGGTTAAGCCACACAGTGTAACTAGAGTTGCATATTGTTGTGCCTTAACTTGGGATATATAAATGTGAGTAGTAACAATAGAATGATGCTGGATGATGTTGATAGCAACAGTAATGACATGTTCTCATGCTATGCAATATGTACAGAATTATAGTTGTTTGACATAACAGGATGCCATTTTTATGGACGGCTTGGTTTCCGGCGTAACGACACTAACTTCTCAGCCACAGCTGAGCCAGATACAGCAGCGGGTTCAGTCTCTCTGTGGCTGGGGAAGGTTTGTTAAGTTGTCACTTTGTTTTGAAGTCTCCAACGTGATGTATGTCTGTCTGTCTGTCTGTCTGTTTGTGAGACTTATTTATGTGATACACTCAAAAGAATGATAGTGGAGTGTGTGTCACTTCACTCCTCAGATGAATCATTTGTATGTAACCATTTCAAGTGAATTATTAGATCATTAGCTGTTTTTATTGTTGTCCAGCTTTTTTGTGACACCAAGTGGCCTATAATGCACTGTTAAGAAATTACTCACTCACACTGCAAAGAACGTTTAAATGTCACAATATTTATATATGCGATGAGTTATAGCTGCACATTTATGAACATGTGATGGGAGCAAGACAGTTGTGTGATGACTTACTCAATTTGCGTTTATGATGATGGAAATTACACTGGTAATATCTGCTTCTCATTCGTCTCATGTATGTGCACATATGCATACACCAGTTTACTGTGCTGTTTTCCGGTTGAATGCTGTTCTTGAATTGAATTTTAGTCTTAAAATTAAACCGTAATCCTGATTGATGATTGATGCAAAATATTTTTGTGTCGCTGATGCCCTTCCTTGTCTTTCCCCTGTTGTAGGCGCTAGCGTAATAATTTAAATACGTCTCTCTATCCCTTTCTCTTTTTGGGTAGCTGCTGAACAGAAAGGCGGCCAGGGTTGAGATTAATCTATTGCTGGCCTTCCTTCACTGTGTAGGGATAGCTCTTTACTCCTGACCTTTCGTGTCTGATATAGCCATATTTGTGCTGAAAGGGACGTTAAACTCCAAAAAACTAACTAACCCTTCCCAGTGCGGGACAGGGAAATCACCTTCACCCATCATTAACATTCAAGGGAACGGGCGTCACTTTCGTCTTTGCCACACATGAAGTCCACTGCACTGTGTTGACGTTTCATTTGAACGAGATTATAATTGTATTGTGGATACAGAGAACTAAATTATTTGACTGTGCTGACTGCAGTTCGGGGTTTCCTGGAGCACAGCCTGTCAGCATGGATTGTCAGAACATTTCTTTCCTAATGCAGCGACCTTACCGGGTCAGCTGGAAAGCTGACGGGACAAGGTATTGTCTGTTATAAGCAAAAGCTGATTTTTCTGTGAAAGTAATTGCAAAATACAATCTAATATGTAGTTACTTATTTGTGTGTTAATGCTTGATATTGAAATTTAATTATTCTTTAGTAAGAAGTAAGATGGTAATTATATTATTGGGGTTTTTTTGCTGAAGGATGAGTAGATACCAATAAGTGATATTTTAACTAAACATTTATTTCACTTTGTATTCTCAACTCGGTGTTCTTGCATCTGTTAACATTTGTAAAAAGAATTATAACCTGTTACAGGCATAACATAATTCATTTGTGATTGAAAGTGCCATTAAGACATAACGAACCAATCACGTATGATTTTTACTATGTGTCGCTGTGGGCAAGCACAGCATATATGCTATCACACTAATTAATGCCCATTTAACATGTTTAATGCTGGATAATGCACAGTGGTACACTGCTTACAGTGGACCTAACAGTAGGGGCATGTATGCAGGAAAATATTTTCTAAAAACTTTTTGAAGGATTTATCCATTTGTGACTTTTCATTTTGTCGTTACTTAAACATCTGTGACAATAACGTAATCTTGTTGTGGGACTGGGACCATTTATCTGTGATTTTACTCTGGTTTCGCATCAACCTAAGGGTTGTGTTACAGGAGCAAGTTTAGGTCGTAAAATGGCATTCCATAATGAAAAGAAATTTTGACATTCACAAAGTGGTGTGTGACTTTGATACGAGTGAAATCATCACATCTCATTTGATCTTGATGACTAGACTAGGCTACTGTTTTTTTCTTATTAAAATTTGCACGTGACCACAATTAAAGTTGTATGCAGATTTCTGGTATTGCAAATTTCTGTGTAATAAGTACATTAGTCTTTGAGGGTGGCCGTATATCCACACATGTCGATCCTATGCCCACACACCGCATGCATCTCTAGCGTGACGTTACGTTGGCGCATGTCTACGGTACTATAAACAGAACATTGCTCTGACTTCAGTCAGCCTAGGGCTGCAGGCTAGGCTAGGCTTTTTTCAGTTCTATTTATAGTTCAGTGCGTGTGCTGGCCAATTCGCTAGCCGATTTTGGGCTTCTGGAGGAGCAAAGTTTCCCAAAATGTGAGATTCTCTGTCCAAGACGCCGTTGAACCACTGTGCAAAATTTGATGCCGCTAGCTTTATCTTTGATGGAGAAATCCTCCACTGTACAAACACACACACAAAATTACAAACAAACAAACAGTAACCGATATATCCACACTTTGCATATCGGCATGTGTAGATAATTATTATTAGTATTATTATATATTTGTTTATGTCTCATGTATGATAATTGTTGTAGGTACATGATGCTGATTGACGGTGTAAACTCGGTGTACATGATAGACCGCGACAATGCCGTCTACTCTGTGCCAAAAATGGTCTTTCCTAAACGTAAAGACCCGGCTGCCAATCTCAGCAATACGCTGCTCGATGGCGTAAGTTTAGCAGTTGAAATGTAACATTTCAAAACATTTTTTGACTAACTGCATTAACATTTTTATGCATTTGCCACCCGACAGTGTCGGTGAAGGCACTATGTTTTCAGACTGTCCTTCCACTGCTTTTGTTTGTTCGTTTGTCCGGACAATATTGTTACCACAGTATCACATGAACGGATTGAGCAGTCTCAATGAAACTTACAGAGATTATTCAATAGTCCCTACTGACGACTTAATTAGATTTTGGAGGTCGAAGGTCAAGGTCACAGTAGGCCATCGAGGTCAAATCTTGTGAACACCATATCTGAGCAATCTCGATGAAACTTAGAGGGAATAGCCACTAGCCCCTACCGATGATCTGATTAGATTCTGGAGGTCAAAGGTCACAGGCGGCTGTCGATGTGGCATAGGCATCCACGTCGACGCCGAGGCTTCAAAGTCTATCTTCTAGTTTAAGATGCCCTTTGTAGCTGACCAAGGTAATGGTTCAGCGTATCCTGTGAGTTCTGTGTCTGTGTGACTGTGCATCTATGTGATGTTGGCATTTTGTGGCTCGATGCCTAGACGGATTGAGTTGATTTTTATATATACAACTTTATTTGCCTGAAAGGCAGCATACACATCAACACAAAACATACAACAATAATAGCATTAGAGACGTGCATTGGAAAAATGCTGTGGCATTCCTGCAGGTGGTGCGGCATTCCTGCAGATATCTGCTGAAATACCATTGGTATGGGAATAATTCGTTTGGGTTAACCGTGGGAATGGAAGAAGAGTGGCGGGAAACTTGCAGGAGAGGTTGGTTTTTTGCGAGAATGCCATGGTAAAAGTCACAGTTTGTTACTGCGCTCTATTTTGCTCTGTTATAGAGAAACTCCAAGGAGGTTTACCGAACTCAATTGCCTGTAGAAACAGTTGATAGTTCGCTGTTTCTGCATAGCTGATAGAGGCCCTGTAGTGAATGATACTTCATAGTTAAGTCAGTAACAGTGTTCTGAATTTAAACTTTGATGTACACGCAGGACATGTTGAGGAGTGAATGTGGGAATTGCAAAGTGATCTAGAGGGATAAGTGCGGGAATGAGAATGCTTTTGTTAGGGTGAGCGTGGATGAGGGATGCTGTCAAAGGATGAGAGAGGCAACAGGTTTCACTTCCCACGCAGGTCTCCAGGGTACAGCTAGTAGACAAATAGTGGCCACTCTAGGTATGACATGTTTTCTGTTGACACCGCTATCGGGCATCCCAGAAGTTGCCAAATTCCTGTTAGTGTTGTCTGATGTGTGAATTTCAGTATCTTCTTATTGCAGTATTGCACACTGTCTTCTGTTATTCTCTAACTGTTATAATAGCAATGTACTTAAATTGTTATTTGTTGTAAATTTAGAAATCTTATAAACAGTGTATAGTATTTGCTGTTGACGGTAGTTTTAATGAGATTTTTATGCTGTTAGGAGATGATTATAGACCACGTTGACAGTCGACCAGTGCCACGCTATCTGATCTACGACATTGTCAAATTTGAAGTGAGTATTTTCGCTGTACACTGCAGTATTTTGAATGAAGATAGTACACCATTTGTGGCCAGAGACAATATGTATTTATGAGTCTGTAAAGGTCTTGCATATAGTGTGTCTACTGCCATTGCTACATGCCTGTTAATGTTTATGTTTTAGATGTTCATGGCTTAGCCGGTTGCCCTGGTCTTCTTCCTCCACTTGTTTTAGAAGAGAATCATTTGGAATAGGTGGCCCAGGTTTTTACCGGTTAGATGACCTTTCTGTCACCCAACCGTGTGACATACTCATCCATAACTCCCTTTCTCTTTCACTCCAGGCTTAAAACCTACCTGTTTCACAAATCCTATCCCCAATACTTTCGCTTCTTCCTTGCGGACTGCCTTAACAGACTATTGCCCGGACCGTTTCTTCTGAGCTACTCGGTTTTTGTTTTTAGATTGTCCTTATTCTTTTTATTTCTGTGCCATGCGCTAGATTAAGCTGACTATCTCGTCAGCTTTTGAGCGCACGTATCGTATCGCATTGTAAAGCTCTACAGGCTACAGCACTACAGGCTACTTCATATACTGCATAAGATCGGCTGTCTAAGGTTAAATGTGCACGTATTGTACAGTTACAAATGAGATACTCAAATGCACACTCAGTTTGTTCAGTTCGAATTCTTGCTTATGTGACAGTGCACAGGTTAGGTCTGTGGATTATTATTCTGCTACAGCTTCATGAAATATTACATTATTATAGAGTTGCTGTTGATCATTTTTCCTTTTCTTCCTAGATACGTCATTTCATGCATTTTTGATATTGAGTCATTTAGAATTACACCGTAGTTGCTGCAGCTGACAGCATACACTTTGATAACTTTTTTATGTGATTTATTTGATTTCCTATGATTACTTCTGCAAATGAGGGTCGGCTTTGTTTGTCTGTTGTTCTGTTTTCTCTTGGTCGGATTACTCAAGAAGCCCAGCAACTGCTAGAATGGCCGCCCGTTGCAAAGCAAAGTGTAGTAGGTCCTATTGATTGTGCAGAGATACTGCTGGTCAAGTACAGTTGCTGGGAAGGACAATCTTTCTGTGGGGGATCTGGACCACCCAGTTAACACAACGAACTGTTGGTACAGCCATTTCGCACAGCAACAAAAGTTTGCGGCACGAGCTGAAAATTTTCCATCTCACATTTGGCAGATATTTTCCTTTCAGTGGTGATGTTGTTTTTCTGTACTAAGAATGGCTGGCAAGAACGTCTCCAAAATGACCTATTTTGTGTTAAGTGGGATGTAAAACCTTAACTCGGTCAATCCCTTTCTGTGGGTTACCAAACCACCTTGATTTAACACAAGGTATTGGCCATGTGTGGTAGCTATCACATCAAAAAACAGATTGATCTGTTCAGGCGTTTAGCCACAATACAGCCACGTCACACACGCACACGCAGCCCATCAGATAAGCCTAACCATTACTGCAGTCAGCTAAAAGAAGTTGTGGGCTGGTTATTGTGACAGTTTGGGAATGGTGCACTGTGGGGAATTGCTTGATTATGGGGTTATCTGAGAATTTTGTCACCGGAACATGTTAGCAACACCTTGTTCTATTGATAGTCACTAGATGGCGCCCCTGTTAAGTACGGTTACGTCCCGTTAGGGTGACACCTTGTTGTTTTCTATTTTGGCTTCCAAGAGATATCAGTTTTTTTTGTGACAAGTAACATTGGTATTTGTCTGTAGGCCCAAGATGTCGGTAAAACAGATTTCAATACTCGACTGATCTGCATAAGTAAAGAGATCATAGAGCCTCGACACAATCTCATGAAGATTGGGAAGTTGGACAAGGCATCTGAACCATTCAGCATTCGTGCGAAGCCGTTCTGGGACTTGACCTGCACACAGAGTGTAAGCAGATCAAGTGCCATTTCTGTCATTGGTTTTCTTGGCTTTGATATTATCAGTTTACCAGCATGCAGTGTAAGTATAAGATGCTGCCATGCAGAGTTAAGGCCAAGTACAATAGAATAAAATCTCGCACTAAACATCGTCATTTTGCATTTTAAATGAAAATACAAGATTACATAAAAATGTGATTGTTTTGGCAGAACTTTATTGTGATATTAATATTTTAACAACAGCTTGTTTTTCGTTGCTCTGTTTGTATTGTATACTTTTGCATTTCCACAAATATTTGGTTTATTAATTCTAAATTTCCTAACAGTCCCACACTACTGTTTCAGCTGTGAAAGAGGTTTATGTAGTATTTTGAAATATCGCATAGATTATGTGTATATTTTCACGCTGTATATTAATGTACCTATTAATGAAGCTTGACTCAGCACTGTAGCTGACATGCAGAAGAACATTATGCAGGTAAATGTGTGGCAAAACTCTGTAGATTTCTTCTGTGATTTGTTATATAGTTACTGGACGGCAAATTTTCAAAGGAAGTGAGTCACAAAGTGGACGGTGTAATATTTCAGCCAGTGTCACAGGTGTGTGCTTTTTGCTGTTTTTCGTATTAACTGTGAGATAATACAAAGTTAGTGCTAAATGAAGTGGTTAAAATTTCTTTTTTTTTGCTATGATTGGTCATATGGTACTAATCACAGTTTATGTTAACAAATGATTAGTTTTGCCTTTATTTTAGTTTTGTTTATCTGGTTTTCTGTGTTATAATAAAATAATTATGATCATGATAACAATGTCAGTGTTTTGGCGTTGCTATTGTGGCATAACCAATGCAGTAGTTTACTGGCTTTATTGGTGAATGCACCTTGTGCAGTCCTTCAGGCTGTAAGAATAGGCGAGATCTTTTACCAGGCCGGACGTCATAAAAGGTGACCAAACCTGGCTTCATTTATTAATGTTTATTTTGTGCTGTGCCTTATTATAGATTTGTTGGTGCACGTCTGAGTTTGTTTTGTTAGGTATTAGTAACTTTAGTATCATGATTGCCTGGGAAGAACGTCTGAAATGACCTATAAGACGTAAAACCATAGTCAGTCAGTCATTTGATGAATGTAAATTCAGTTTCAGTTGGCTACGAACCTTCAGACCAGGCCAGCCGATGTCAGCTGCGAGTCTGTCGGAGTCTACCAAACACCATTGCCATTTATTATTATGACACTGATGTTACTGTCCCACGGAGGCTAGAAGGCTGAGTTGACCTAGGCATTACAGTAATGGTGTGCAGCCTGTGTATATCTTATATATCGAGTTACTGACAACAAATGTAATCTGGAGATGGTTTTTATTTGGTTGTGTTAGCCCTATGTCTGCGGTCGCTGTGCGGAAATGCTGAAATGGAAGCCTGCCAGCATGAACACCGTCGACTTTCGGCTCAAGATTGTGCGCATTGAGAAAGTCGGGTGAGGAATTTTGCATACTTTGGAAAGTAGAATACGGCAAATGTGATAATTTTTTGAGAATTGTAGAGCAACAACAGCAAATTTGTTCTTGTGGTCTTTTATTCCTGGAAGCCTGGAAGCAGCTGCTAGACTCATCTAAACAGCTCTCATTTGCTGACATTATTGTCAGTCTAGTTGTTGTTTATAAATCTCTTGCTCTTTACTATGAATTGATACTCGCGTCGGAGAACCGGCATAAAAGTGACAATGCCCTTTTCTTCGGGAGTCTAGTACCAGCTGAAGAAAGGATGAGTCCAGGCGACTGGTTAAGATGAGTATTTTTAAGTTTTTGTTTGTGCTATGACACTGTTTATCGGGTGAAAGCACGGTCATCCCACCCGTAAGAAAACTGTTTCACTTCAAAGGTTCTCTTCCAGAACAAGGAGGAAGAAACGAAGGGATTGGCTTATTCAGAATCAGAATGGCGGCAGTGGTTGTGGTGGTGGTAGTATATTTATTGCAAACATTCTGTTATTACTGGCTCGCTTACACATAGTGTAGGGTGGGGGAGCAGACTAGTAACGGTCACGGGCGTCTGTTATTGTCGTCTGTCATCTGTAACACTATACGGCCAGCCTGCAGGTGGATTCAGCCACGCAGGCCAGGCGATGATGTCATGCCGCCTCCAGTCTAATTATAGCTCCACAGCTGCATGGCAGGCCAGTTGTGTTGCGTCCTGTTGGGTGACATGTTGTTTCTATATGAAGTGTACAGAGACATGGAAATTATGGGCAAATGGGTACCTGGCCTCTGGTTGTATATTTACAGACTGATTGAAGTTGTTTGTTCATGTTAGATTGACTATAATTTATGTTGCAGTATGCTGCCAGAGACCGTTGGTCAGTTGTTTGTTGGCGGCATGGAACAGGCTTTCAGCTGCATGAAGGTTGTAAACATCAGTTTCTACTTTCTGGTTTTCTTAAATCAGCAGTCGTTTTTGTCTTACTTTGTGGGTAGTTTGCAGAACTTGTGCGAAATAAAATAGATGCATTAATATTAAGCCTATGGACTTGACACAGGTACAGCACATGGGGTGTGCTCAGGTC
>Ga0209363_1000680_pt1 | contig 14186 bp, 9 predicted proteins | sample WorMetexBAHAMAS3_FD_187385 | JGI IMG/M metagenome (GOLD analysis project Ga0209363, IMG submission 187385) | Marine gutless worms symbiont microbial communities from Max Planck institute for Marine Microbiology, Germany - Inanidrilus exumae... | ecosystem: Host-associated > Annelida > Digestive... | reverse complement strand
TATATATATACTGAATGATGTGCCGGAGAACCTGCTGAGGAAGGTTCAGTCTGTGCAGAATGCTGCTGCTGTACTGTACACACTGACCATTGACCAACACAGGGCACTGTGACTAGTGTTGCTACAGTTTCAAAATTTCCTTTGTCGGTCGGTTTTGGTAGGTTTTAAGAGAAAAACTGCAGTTTCGGTTTTAGTTTCCTTGATAAAAGCATCAAACTTCCAGTGTTCATCATCACCGGACGTCGCAAGGACATTGCCGACGCCAAACGAGAAATACTCAGCGCCTCGGAACATTTCAGTCAGATCTGCACCAGCTGCCTAACCTGCTCTTGTGGCTGAGTGGTTAACGTACTCGGCCGCCATGTGCAGTAGAGCGTGATGCGCTCACTGGCCGGGGTTAGACTCAGCCCGGGCGCATCTGCCTATCAAAGAATTCTTTCTAATTATTCCTATGCACATGATGAACAAGGAGTTAACCGAAGGCCGGTAAGAGGGTTCGACAGTGTCGCTATAAACTGTGACCATTGCTTATGCCTTGATTAGCAAAGTCAAGGTATCAGCCGCGCTGACGTGAGAGCCGAAGTAGATAGATGTGACTAAGTCTCCTGGCTGATGCTGCAGAAGTGTCAATCAGGTGGCTGGGCACTGAACGCAGACCGGTGGGGCTGTAGCTGCATAAGTGCAAGTCCGGGCTTAGTCAGGTCTAGGCCACGCCTAGAGTGAGCACGTTTAGAAATACCTGACAAGCTGCTCAAGCCTACTTTCCTCCTTCGCCCTACATAGCACACACATTACACACAAAAATCAAGTAGTCTCAGCACTCGGGTCCAGAGTAGGCTGGACCCCTTCCCAGAAAGAACGAACGCACCGGCTGCCTAGGCTCCCGAGCCGCGTGGCGGTCGACGGTGTGGGTGGTCGTCCGGTGGACGGTGTCGGGCAGGAACCGGCGGCCAGATGATCCAAGTACGCGTGCCGTGCCATGTGGTGGTCGGGTTGAAGGGTGCAACGATGAGAGGCCTGCATTCTCCCCCTCCACCTTCCCATGCCCAAAGTGCATATAACAACACTATAAATTAAGCGCGACGAGGCTAGTCCTGTCGCGATGATCAGCATCATCCAGCATGTAGGTCTCCATCATTTTGCCTCCCGATGGAGATAATGGTCGTAGTACTGCTGATAATATCGTAGATGTTAGTACGCGTGTGAACGCAGGGGAAATTTGTTGGCAAAAGTAATGAATTCTGCAGTTTACAGGTAGGTAGTAATTAATGAATGTCTTGCATTATGTAAGTGCTAGTTTCAGTGAAGATATTATGTAAATTAGTGCATGGTGTAAACGTGATAGTATAATATGAAAATGTATTTTGTGTTAAGCTGTTTCAGTTCCACACATGTACACAGTCCACACAGTAGCCACTCCTGTGTTTATGACTTTATGTGATAACTGCATTGATGCCATAATGTGATGTTTCTGACACACTGCTGTCGAATGTTATTGATTTTAAAATTTTTAAGTAAGCCAAGGTCATTTGTTTAATGTTGTGAAATTGTGAGGAATCTCGACATGGCAAACTGTGAACTGGATTTTTTATTCACATACCGTTTTAGTGCATTATGTCATAATGTTGATCGTTCGTTCAGTCTTTGTGGGCAGGGGTCCAGCCTACACTAGACCCCAGAGCCGAGACCTTTATATCGGTCCAGTGCACCAGCCCCGGGAGAGAAGGGGAATTGGTAGGTGTGTGCGGTGTATGTGCGCGTTGTGTAGGGTGGAGGAAGGAACAGTAGGTGTGAGCAGCTTGTCAGGTATTTCTAAGCGCATCCCCTATAGGTGTGGCCTACTGGACTGGCTAAGCCTGGACTGGCACTTATTCAGTGCCAGCCCTGACCAGCACTTTTTAGCGCTTAGCCAGGGGACTTACAAGGGACAGTCTGCTTCAGCTCTTACATCAGCGCGTCTGACACCTTGACGCTGCTAATCAAGGCATCAGCATCTGTCACAGTTTACAGAGGACACCTTCGAACCTCTTACCTGTCCGGGATTAACTCCCTATTTATCATGTGCACAGGAATTGTTAGAAATAATTCTTTGGTAGGTTGACGCGCCTGGGCTGAGGCGCGAACTTCGACCACTGAGCGCGTCACACTCTATTGCACATGGCAGCCGAGTGCACTGACCACTCGGCCACATGGGCAGGTCATCAGTACACAATGAATAGTTTTGGAACATCTATAACAGTGGCCAAACTTTAGTTGTCAGTTGAAGTTATGCGCTAATGAACTACAAGTGTTCGCATTGTCATCATTAGCTAAGGGAGCATGTACCAACTATGAAGAGCATCATCACAATCACGTGACTCCAGTATGTTTTGATGCTTCAAGAGCGACATGAAGACACTTTTCTAAATGTTATCGAATCACTTGCACTTGCCAAACTTATTGGAAGTGCATTCAATCTATAACATACATGCTTATTTTTTGGATTTAGCGTCACAACTGGCGATTTCTGCACATTGTGAATGACTGATTTTGTATGAGGTGACATTTTTTGAGCATTTTTGTGGAGTAAAATGTGTTTCTGGGGAGTACCAGAAGTGTAATGTAGCCCTCCTCATCCCTTCCCTTACTTCTCGCTCGTCTTTTTATCCATCCCTTTTCCACCCTGTTTTCCCCCCTCCAATTGCACAGCTTGGGGGTTTGGTGAAGTACAGTGAGACCCCTTGAGGGTGAGGGTGCAGCCTCATAAAACAATTTTGTGTATTTCACTGCAAACAAATGCGTCTGCTGATATAAATGTAGTGAGCTTTAGGGAGTAATAATTTAAGGCAAAATATGTGAAATTTAATTTTGTTGGCATATGTATGACAACATGTGATGTCCGACTAGCTAGTTCTTCATACAAAATCGAATACAAATACCCAATCAGTTTGCCTCAGATTCGGCTTCTGCTGACCACTGAGCACGGTCATACATTATATTTTCTTACTTACTTACTTATATGTTACCCAAACAATATATTAGGATACAAATTATATGAGCTAGAAATAAAACACCAGGATGGGGTATTGTTTGTGATCAAAAATAACCACGGTACGCATGTGTGCATTTGTGTCATTACTGTCGTGTGTTACAGCTACGAAATATCTTGCAGCAAGTAGACCATTATTTGAACAGATCTGGAAAAAGAGATGGTAAGAATTAATTATGTTTTTGATTACAATTGTTGTCACTTTTTATGTTTGAAATATGCATTTAATCACTTCTGCTGGTAGATATTCCGCAAAAGTGTGACACAGATATTTTTTATCTAGAATAGGGATATTAAACTCGGTTTGTTTTAATATTTGAAGCTCATATTGTAGAATTGGAAACTCAACTCGGTATTCGTTGACTTCTTACACGGTCGGTCTAAAACATGAGGAGACAGATGGGACAGCCGGTCTTGTGGCAGACGGGACAGACTATAAAGACGTGTCTGCTCAGTAGAACTCACATTTGGGTATAGGCCTTACTTGTAGTCCCGTTTGCAAGACTGCTGTGTTTCGTCAACGACAGGTAGGCCTACAGATGAGACAGTTACACATCTACATAGCTGTCCCGTCTGTATAAAGGCTGTCCCATCTGCTCCATGAACGGCTTTCAGGTTCGGATAGGCTGTTCCGTTTGTTCCACCAATAGCTGTATAGCTGTCCCGTCTTTATAGTCTGTCCCGTCTGCCACAAGACTGGCTGTCCCGTCTGTATAGACTGGCCCGTCTGTCCCGTCATGTTTTAGACTGACCCCTTCTTACGAGAACTGGGCCTACAGTCTTGCGTGGTAGACGACCGATGGACAGCGGTGTACTGTCGGGTATAAAGCAGCGTTCTCTCTGCGGCCGTAAGGTGCCGTCTACGGCACGTTACAGCCGTAGCACTGCACGCTGGTGAACGTGTGCAAACGCGGGGGACGATCTAAAAAATCCATCTTTGAAGGCGTGCTATAAACACGGCCGTCGACGACCGTAATGCGTTACGCCGCAGTGAGAATGCTACTTATACTTAACACAGCGGTCCTTCCCGACGCCGACGCTACCCGTTGGACGACCACCCACGTGGCCGACCGCCACGGTGGTCGGCGGCGTGGGTGGTCGTACGCGGCGACGGATCTGACTTTTAATGTTGTTGGTTTCAGTAAAGGTGCTGCATTCTCATAAACTGTTTGATGTTGACTCCAGTATGGATGGATGTGCAATCAGTGTGGCAGCTTGGTCGTCTATTTAGTAATCAGCGTCGCAGTTGACGTATCTGCAGCTGAGTAAAGATGAAACGATGCCGCGGACAGGCAGACGACCAGTGGCGGCGCTACACCAGGACGCGCCAGATCATATGACCTTGCTGTAACTTGCCTTACGTGAATCGAGTTTCGAGTTTGTGAAATTCGAGTCGAGTTAATAATAATAATAATCTAGCTTGTATAGCGCCAGTATATCAAAGACTCCAGAGGCGCTGACGGACAGATTACGGTCGTGAGAACCGACTAGGCCTAAATGTCTGACGGAATAACAAAGTCTTAAGGGTAGACTTAAATACAGCAAGTGAAGTGCTAGAGGCAACGTCATTGCTAAGCGAATTCCAGACTGTAGGAGCAGTGCAACAGAAAGCACGGTCAGCAAAGTGAGTTTTGTAGTATGTTTGTGCAGTATAGGCGTGTCGGAACGAAGACGACATGAAATTAGACGCGATCTGATGTGACGGGCGAGGTACGTTGGGGTTGATGAACGACGGATCTTGAATGTCAGTACGGCCAGCTTGTACTCGATCCGTAGACAAACAGGAAGCCAGTGTAACTGTTCCAGCAGTGGTAGAGCATCAGCATGTGCCCTTCTTTGCGACTGTGTGACGATCCTCGCCGCAGTGTTCTGGACACGCTGCAGCTTCTGAATACCGCTGACTGGAGCACCATACAACACAGCATTGCAGTAGTCCAGCCGAGATACAGTATCAGGCTGCAGGTCAGAGTAGCAGCGAGTTCTGCGGACAGCAGGTGACGAATATGCCTGATGGCCCAGGCGTGGTAGTTGCAGGCTCGTGCCACCGCTGTGACGTGTCCGTCGAATGTCAGACGACGATCAAGCACAACGCCAAGTACCTTCATGTCCTCCGCCAGCGGCAGGTCAACACCGGCAAAGGTCACTGACGACGTGGTCGATGTACGACCTGCAGCTGGTTGGATGTTCCTAAAACGCCTCCGACTTGTCGGGATTGAGTTGTAGGCCAGTCTGCATGTACCGCTGCCTGACATCAGCAGTACATGCGGCGAGAAAGGCGAGACTCGGTGGTGTTGTCGGTATGCATGGACTCCGTACAGCTGAGTGTCATCGGAGTACAAAGCAACGTTACGTTTAGTCGAGTTCACCTGCAGGTTGTGGCACCAGAGGTGAAGTTACTGTCTACAACTGCAGGCTTGTTGTCTTTGAAGCAGTCTCCTATGCTAGTAAACCCAGGACGTTTTGGTTCAGTAAACTACGGATGGTTCGTCTTTGTATAAGCCTGATCAACGTCATGCTGTAAAAATTGTATCTCAAAAGGCTTGCAATAAGTTAACTTAATAACCACCAAGTTCACTTAAGGTCAACGGAATTGCTGCTATTTGATAGGATATATCACTTTCTATTAGTGGGTCTGCAGTAACAAGACTAACAACGTCTCTACCTTGCACCTTATCCGAGATATTACCACATGCACCATGTACGTGACTGGCTGAGCCCTCGAGAAGCCCTTCAGTTTCGATAAGACATTTGAAATTACTGGTCACGTGTGCTTTCTTTTTATGTTGGAACATATGGTAGTTTATATCTGCTATATTTCCAGAGACATAGGACTCTGAATCGCTTTTAAAATGCCAAAAAGTCAACTTGAGTCAATATTATCGACTTTCTTGACTTCACGTTTGCCAGTTCGACTAGACTCAACTTGAGTCAACCCTGCCGACTCGACTTCGGCATCTATTGATCGACTCGACCGATTGACTCGATTGATTTCAAGCTCTACGGAGTAGCATGATCGGTCGATCTGTCTGTCTGTATGTGTGCATCTGTGTCTGCCTGTTGATCACATTCGCGAGCCCTGCAAAAATGGCAGAACCGAGCTGACGCGGGTGGGCCAAGAAACCATTGTGTCCATTTTTTTTCATACAGCTGTGCAGCAGTTGACAAGCTTTCAGCTGACAAAGCACATTGCATGGTCTCTCTGCGATAGCTCAGCTTGTTGTTAGTCTTGGATTACAATAGCAAAATGTATTTGTATATATTGTTGTTTTAACAACTTGTCTGCATATGTGTGATATCTAGTATGTGGACCACTGGAAGCAGATCCAGAGTATCAGCTGATTGTTGAGGCAAACAACGTAACTGTTGAAATAGACAATGAAATCAGTAAGTTCTGTTATCCCCAATAAGCATTACTGCATTTACAGTTTACCTGCATTGTATATTTCTTCTTATAGTTTTTACAGATTTACATGTGTATGTTCTGACGCTGTCTAGTAATACCAGATGACGTCTGTAAAGTGATGTTAATTAACTGTACTGTCGTGACATATGTTGTGTAATTAAATTAGTTTATTGTTCAGTTTCCCAGGTGATCCCCGGGTTTGCCTATCACTCTTTTGATTTTTCTTCTTCATGTTGTTTCAGAAGAGAACTTTTGAGACAAGTAACAGGATTTTGCAGGGCAGGTGTACTACTTACATTATTATGTAATGTAATTATGTAAAATATTTTGAATAAATTCACCTTATTGGTTTTACGTGTTAGATGTTGTTCACAAGTTTGTACGTGATGGCTACTACAAACGATTTCCTGAACTGGAATCTCTTGTACATTTGCCACTTGAATATGTTAAAACTGTTAAGGTATGTTGACTATTTCGTTTTGTTTTTAGAATTTGGCAATGCAACAAACTATTTATGAATAATTTTAAATTGTAAATATGGTTTTATTGTGGATAAACTGTATAACAGAGAATGACTAATGTTAACGGTTTAAGTATTGAGATGAAGCAGCTATTTTCAGTCCTATGTTTGCAATTTATTCTACATATACCCCATCAGAAAACGTCATATGGCTTACACAGTAAAATACTGTGATTCAATTACTTTGGGGCTGTTGATGGTTAAAGTGGTATAATGCAAGACTGATTTTTGCAGGAATTGGGTAATAATATTGACAAGTCGAAGAACAATGAAGTGCTGCAACAAATTCTGACTCCTGCTACAATAATGGTTGTCAGTGTAACAGCATCTACAACTCAAGGGTTTGTTGTAACTTAACTTTCGTTTCTCAGTGTTAGTCTGTTTGTCTTGCCATATACCTCGTATAGAAACCAAATCAGATGCAACTTCAATGTTGACATATTTCATCTCACTTGAGTAATTTCAGCCAGTCTTTTGTGGTCTTAACTACCAACTCTGCCAAATGACCTGGTTCTGATTTTGCTTTTTGTAGTGTAATCATTTAAATATTGAGTGCCAGGAAGAAGTGTGAACTTAATGTATAATTCTGTCATTTATTTCAAGTCTTTGCTAAGTGAGATGGAGTCTTTAGCTATTCCACAGGAATTGCATTCAGTCTACAGTGTACAGTATGCTAATTTGTTACATACATATGCCACAAAAGATTTTAAAAATGAAATTCGTCAGGCCAAATATTCAAGCAAGTTTATTGTGAAATGTGATCTGCTGTACGAAATGACATTACACAGCTGTAATTGTGTTAAATATGTTTGAAGCCATTTATGATGTATAAGTCGTTGTTTGTTTTTGTGAGGTAACAACAGACAAGAGTTGAGCAAAGAAGATTTGGAGCGAGTTATGGAGGCATGTGATATGGCAAGTAGCATCTCGTATCATTGCTGTAGCTAACTGCTTAATGGTCATTTTAATCGCTAACAGTTACGTGAAGCAAGTCGTCTTTGTTTCTGGCAGTTTGTTATAATTTAAAAGTATACTGCATCGATTATGTCCAAATTGTGTTTTAGTTTTCATCTTTGGTAATATGTCACATTAGTCTATTATTTTGCTATATAGTTTTGTGAATGCCTAATAGAACTATGGGATGAAGGTCTGATGTGGTTGATTGGGACAATGATATGTCCATATGCAGCACTGCAGGTCTAATTGTTCATTTACACGGGACAGTGGACAGCTACGTAATGTCCTGCAGTACCATTAGGTGGTGCCAGTTCAGCGATTGTAAACTGCTGCCTGCTGATGTAATCAGTGCTGTAGCAAGTGTTTGACATAACTTAAATACTGGTACTTGTACTGTGCTTGTGGTCTTAACTACCAACTCTGCCAAAATGATCTAGCTCTGATTTTGCATTTTTGTACTGGAATAATTTAAATATTTAGTGCCAGGACACGTTAACTGGTGTTTTATCGTACTGTTACAGCCGCCGCCATTTTAACGACCATTTTTCAGATGCACTCTGGTTGTCGGTTCCCTTGGGTTCTTCCTCCACTTAACCTGTGTTTGGCAGTGCAGTGGTGGCGTATGCTTTCCGCCGAGGTAGTGCGAGCTGCTTGTTGGCCGTCCCTCCCCCTCAGCGTGGCAGATGAAGAATTTTTGTTAACGTGAACTCTGCAAATTGGTACAACAAATTGAACAAGGCGAGGCATTTCACCGTTTGTTAACTGGCTGAAGCCAATTTGACAAGTGCATGGCAGTACAATTGACGTATCCAATGACGTCATATGAAAGAAACTACTTCCTGTTCAGAAAAAGTCAGTAAGTAATGAAATCCATGAATTTGTGTTTCTCCAGATGTGTGAATTTCTTGTGACTGCATTTAATGGAAGCAAGTATTGAATGTATTCGAAGAAATCGACAGATATGGCAGAATGTTGATTGACTTGTTATGACCAAAGAGATGCATTATGCGAATGAGCAACTATCCATTTGGGTTGATTGTGTAGACAGATGGTTATAATTAGCATTGAAAAAATACTCAGCCTGATAAAAGTGCTGCCCCTTGCAGGTAGCCACCTGGTGCGATCACACCACCTCGCACTTCCACACTCCACCACTGGTGTTTGGGGATGAATGATGCAGGTTTTATGGTCCAGATGCCTTTTTTGCCATCCAAAAATCTTTATCAAAGCACCACTGAAGGAAGTATATTGGTACTTTAGCAGTATTTTCAACATGCATGTAAATTGTTTATGTCGTACGTGTGTTCAGGCAATCGATTTGACAAACTGCAAACAGAAAATATACGACTACGTTGAATCTCGAATGAATTTCATTGCTCCAAACCTGTCTTTAATTGTTGGAGCTTCAACTGCCGCAAAACTGATGGGTAAAGTGTAGTTTTGTATATGCACAATGTGCTTTGCTGACAGCTTTGAAGTGTAAAGTGGCATTCGGTGTATGGCCGTTGAGTGTGTCAACCGATATTGACGGCCGCAGTGACAACACTACTTTATGCCACTTTTCTTCAGTATTGCAAATTGGATCAGCAGTTTGAATTACGCCTGGTCATAGGCTGTGTCTTTATACAATTTATGTTGTCTAATAATGGTGTGTGTAACTGCGTTGACTGCTAATTACTAGTTGAATGTAACTGCATTGGTTCATTCATCTAAGAGCACTGTAGAGAAGTGAAGCAAAAATGATAAAACTTAAGTTGCTATGTTGAAAGAAATGAAGCACACAGAAACATAATTATTGCTTAACGGGCATTTTTCTGGAGTTACTCTTGGTTGGGTGGTGTTGCCCCCAAAAAAGAAACTTTGGTCATAACAGGAGCAGGTTTTATATTACCAAGAAAGGTCTTTCCTGTTAACCTGATTTGAGATTTCCTCAACACTGTGCACGTTATAAATTAGATTGCTGTCTGGAGAGAACGGTTAAAGAAAACAGTTGAAAGAAATGAAGCATTTATTTATTTTGACATCTTGGAAGGAAAAAGATGCTTTATAACGTCATGCAGTCAATGTTTGACGGCTTAGACCTGCCCACTTGGTGGAATGTTTTCCAACACATTGGAGCAGTTTTGAACAGATGCCTTCTGTGATTCCGACCATGACCATACTAGGCATCGTGAGTTACTACCCAGTCAGTCTAGTCAGCAATGGATCCCAGTCCACCGCCATAAAATTCCTTCAACTAAGAGTCTTTTGCATTAACTCCGCAGTGTTGCTGCTGTTTATGTTGAAATCAAGCGTCCATAGTAATTCGGCAAAAGCCGCACTTGTTACACCTTGTGGCTGCGAATCGATTTGTCCGTGTTGACCCCCATCTAATAATACATGGTTCCTTGGATACCCATGAGTCAGCCCCCCCTCTCCCCCCCAACAGCATTTCGATCAGTTCAGCCATTTTTGCATAGCACACCCTTGAGACCAACACACAGACAGACAGCCCATGCTACATGTGACATCTGTTGCATGGCCACATCTATGCAGTGTGTCCATGCGATGCAGCCTAATAAACTGATGTAGTACAGTGATGCAGTAGTGTGTGTTTGTGATGTATGCCGTGAACAGGTGTGGCAGGAGGACTGACAAGTCTCTCCAAGCTGCCTGCATGTAACGTGCTAGTCATTGGTGCACAGAAACGCACTCTGTCGGGCTTCTCAACGAAAGCCATCATGCCGCACACCGGCTTCGTCTACTACTGCGATATTGTACAGAGGACGCCTCCGGTAACAATAACTGCAACTAGATGGCTGTATTGTGTGGAACGCCCACAATACAGTATTGGGCTCGAAGCGTTCGGCTATCTGTGCACAAGCTGTTTACTTCCTGCATTCGATGAGGCCTAGTGTTGTGTGACTTAATAGTCGATGGTGATTGGCCACCTGCAACTGAGTGATGTCAGCATTATATGCCATGTGGTCATCCCGCATCGGACATTGCAGAAAATTTGGGGAGGTTTTTGGTATGGAGTGTACAAGCCAGGGGAATGACTTTGAATTGATTCCAATTTTAGAAATGGAAACCTTGTAGAGGGTTATTTTGGTAGCGAATTTGGGCAATCTTTAAACATTGCGGAGTTATGGCTGCCTGAACTCACAAGACTTAAAAAAATTTTGAGAAATATTTGCATTTTTGGAAAAACAACCCCTTATGGTAAAATTTTCAAAATTCTGTTCCAGACATGTTCATCACAACACTGATCTATGTGTTGTGTTTAAATTTCGTGAAATTTGGCTGATGGGAAATCTGTGAAATCGTGCATTGCTTACCTGACATTAAAAAAAAAAACAAAATTTCACCTGGCTCTCCAGCTGTCGCTTTTGTGCAGATTGCACCCAAAATCTGTCAGGGCCAGCCCCCGACAATGTGCTCGGAGTGCTCCAGGTTTCATCCAATTTGGTTCACTTTCAGCAGAGTTATAGCCAAACGTGTGAACACCACCAAAACACGCCGTAAAGAGTTTCCAATAAACTTAGCTTTGAGCCGAAAAATAATATACACACACACGACATTTACACACAACCATTTTATGGTCATTTTACCAGTCAGCCTGTGTTAGCCAGCTCCCCAAGCTATGACCTGGAGGCCATGTGCCGTTGCTGACAGCAACCTGCACATTTACATCACGTGTTACCTGCATCATTTCCTTGCCATAACATATAGTGAAATATAGTTACAACAAAATCCTATGTTGTCTTATTGAGTGTCACCATTGCTAATGTTGATAAATGACTTGAAGGTTTCTTCAGCAATTAGAAACATGTTTTTACTTAGTTTATTGTATAGGTTTTAACTTGTACTGGCACCAAATAGCCTACTTTGTGCTGATGGTGCCATTAAGAATCTACTCACTCACTCTCTAGAAACATTAGTAAATGTATTACCTCAAAAATACAGCACATATTACGTAGATGTTTATGTAGCAATTGGAAATTGTATGTAGTGTATTCCATTAAATAATAATTAATGATGATAATAGCAAGTGGTCAAAGAATTTTGACGAAAGGCTGCATTGCAGGTGGTGGCAGGTAGGACAGTGTAATGTGTCATTGACCAGTTGAGAGCATTAGACAAGGCTGCAGCTGTCGCATTGTCATGCTATTATTGAAGAAGATAGAATTCCCTTTTGCTGCATGCCATTATGTAAATGAATGTAATAAATTCGTATTGGAGTTTCTGGATTACAATCTTAACTTGATCGAGCCTACCCGGTGTGAGTTTTGCAGACCCGCAAAACTCCAAAACAAATTGATTAACATTCATTTACATAATGACGCAGCAAAAGGGATTATTCAGTCCTTCAGTGCAGGTGCATTCACGGCCACCAGGCACAAATGCACCTGCAAAACTCACATCGGGCAGACTAGATCAAGTTAAGGTTGTAATCCTGAAACTGCCAAAACAAATTTGTTACATTCATTTACATAATGCATGCAGCAAAATTGATCAATCAATCCTCAGTAATAGCATGGCAGTGTTACAGCTGCAGCCTTGTCCAATGCTCCCTACTGGTCAGTGACACATTATCTCGATCAGTTCAGCCATTATTACATAGCGCACACTTGGGACCAACACACATACAGAAAGGCCACGCTAAATGCTAGTTTTGCATGTGTATTTGTGCCTGGTGGGCTACAAGCTGGGCTTTGCCACGCATTTCTACTTATTGTTATTATAATTGTTTGTGTTCTAATTGTGTTTGTCACTATAGGATCTGCGTCGGAAGGCGGCACGTCTGGTAGCAGCCAAGTGCAGTCTGGCAGCACGTGTCGACAATTTTCACGAGTCGTCAGATGGCGCCATCGGTGACAGCATGCGCGCAGAAATTGAGCAGAAGCTGGATAAGTTGCAGGAGCCAGCACCGGTGAAGCAGATCAAACCGCTTGCTGCTCCCATTGATCCTGCACGCAAGAAACGTGGAGGCAGACGGTGAGTGAGTTCTTATCACCTGCGTCCTTCCCTGTCCTGTACGGGCTCTGGCGCTGTAATACATCGTGATTCATTTGTTGATTCTGCAGCTGTATAAATCATTTACTTCCTTACTTATTTACTGCCTTAAGAACAGACCTGTTCCGTTTCCAAGCCAGAGTTTGTGAGAGGCGACCAAACCTGGCTTTAGTTTTTGTGTTTTTTACTGCTTATTTTGTATTATAGTATATTTTGTTGCAGATGCATGTTTGGTTTTGTTGTGTTGGATTTATTTTTTCAGTATTAAGTGAAGAGATTGGCTGGGAAGAACATCTCTGAAATGACACAGTTTTTGTCGCTTGGAATGTAAAACCTTAATTCAGTCAATTCCTTCCTTCCCGTCTTCTTCCTTTTCTACTTTTCCATTCTTTCTCCATCCAGCCCCACCTACTGAGCCTGCTGCTATCAGAGCATGTGAGCGGAGCGGGCCCCTCTGTCGCTCAAGCCCTTTCTGCTGCATCCCGCTCCACGCTCCATAGTCCAGTGGCAGGACCCATAACCTTGTTTGGTCCGTTAACAATAATTTCTTTGCTTTTTTTAATAGTTTTAAGTGTCTCAATGAAATTTAGCCCGGGTGGCCGCTCGCCACCCGCGTGGCTTTTTCAAAATCCAAGATGGCCGCCAAGATGGCCGCCTCGGACATATAAATCTATGATTCTTCATAATGTTCGTTCTAAGTACAGTATAATAGCATTATTGGTCTTGATTATTATGTTTTTAACGACATGGAATTTGATTATAACGTTAATTTAGTATTTGATTTTCATTTTTATGGGAAAAAATCCAAGATGGTTGCCAAATAACCAGAAAACTTCATAACTTATTTTTATGACTGGCCCCTCCATACCAAAACAGCCGAAGACATGCTGCCCTATATGTTTGCTGCACACAAGTACAACTATGACAGATATGGGCTCTTCTACGTTTGTTCCATGACCTGGCTTCCAATGGACAATTAACGTCATGGAATTTGATCATAACGTTGTTTAGTATTTGGTTGTCATTGTTATAAAAAACCCAAGATGGTCGCGAAATAACCAGAAAAATTCATAACTTATTTTTATGACTGGCCCCTCTGCATTAAAACCGCTGAATGCTGCCGTACCGGCCCCCTTTTACCGACGAGGGTAACATTTGGTGTGCTAAAGCAGACCAAACGTCAAATTTCATCTGAATGTGTTCATTCTGTCGGCTTCCGGTGGCCAAAAAGCCACAAGTACAACGAGAAACCGTAAGCGTTGCCGAGCCGCTGCAAAGCCGGC
>Ga0209363_1000679_pt1 | contig 14189 bp, 8 predicted proteins | sample WorMetexBAHAMAS3_FD_187385 | JGI IMG/M metagenome (GOLD analysis project Ga0209363, IMG submission 187385) | Marine gutless worms symbiont microbial communities from Max Planck institute for Marine Microbiology, Germany - Inanidrilus exumae... | ecosystem: Host-associated > Annelida > Digestive... | reverse complement strand
TTATTAAGTTGATCTTAAGTTTTGCGTAAGTTCATCCTAAGTTTTTCTTAAGATGTTCTTAAGTCACACTTTATCCTAAGTTTTTTCTAAGTTGATCCTAATTTTTTGTAAATCGGGCCCTAGGTCCGTACCATCCTGTCTGATACGTATTCGCATCCGACGCATAGTTTCGCTGCTAGGGAGCGCTGACAATTTTGAGGAAAATGCACCCCTAATTTTAAATCCCTATAACTCAGAAACCCCCTGAGCGAATCCATGAAATTTTATTAGATAACCCAGTATGAAGCTGCCCACAAAACCTGAAAAGTTTGTTTTAAAAATCATCCAAATGATGCGACCCGTATTGTGTAATATTTTCAGTTTTAGGCCTTGCACCCCCACCCCTACACACTTCGGGTAAAATATAAAAAATATTTACCATGGTGGTATTATGCTGTGACCATCATGAAGAAATCAGGCAGCCAGCCTATGCTGCACAGTCTTGTCAGCTGTTGCAGCTTTAATAGCCTGCTTATTGTTCATTTGTGACTGTACATAAATTTCAAACTTTCAGTTCTCTCTTACAATCAGTAGAAATTACAGCAGTTTTCGCCGAATTAACTGTGGTGGTAATGATGACTCTGAAATGCAGAAGATCTTTACTGACCACAGCGGTTCGACTGTTTTTTGTGAAGTGCTGGGTCTGCAAACAGGAAGACACGATCGCTTTCGATTTTAAGCCAAAAGCTTGTACGTGCAACCGCAGCGATTCGTTAGCCGGGGATGGTAGTTCACCACGTCAAACTCGCATATCTTGTGTCAGCGAAATTCGCCTTGGTGATCACATTGCCTGGCATCAGCGTATGGGATATTGGCATCACGCGATCGTGACTGAAATAAATGGAACTGAAATTCGTGTTCTGCATTACAACGGGCCAAATCTACCAAATAAAGGTACGTATACAGATGATACAGGTGATATGATTGATTGCATTGTAGTGCTACGATAGGGCATTGGACTTAAGATTGATTGGTCGCGGATTCAATTCCCAGACGGTCCGCTTTCACGTAACATAGGTCAACTCAGCCTTGCATCCCTCTGTGGTCGCTAAATCGAGCACCTGCTTCGGCTGGGAGTAAATGCGGGATTCTCACCTCTGTCTGGTGGCAGGTAACACTGTGTGATCCAATATGGCATGTGAGTTTCCTGTAGCGTTGAAAGCTAGGTTGATGCTAACTGCTATATACTGTTTACTTTACTTTACTTTACTTTACAAATTTTTGGGCGTTTTTGACGTATTTTTACAGTAACCCCGACATGACTATTTGCAACTGTTTTGATGTCTGTGTGTTCATTCTGTGGAGGACAGCACACTGATACTAATGTTTGATCCATTCTGCCTTTCCTTGTTTCTCAAGGAATCGCCAAAATTCAGCCCTAATCGCTATACTTAAGACTAGTGCTGGTAGCATCTGTTTTAATTCTTGGCTACGATGCTACCGCATCGTCTAATCTGTCACATGATTAACACAGTTTATTGAACTTTATTCTGCATGCTGCATTGAAACCGACATTTTTATATTTTTAGCTGTCAGATTTTTAGCTAATGAAACGTGTCTTTGATTGTTAACGTGTGACTATCATATGCTGTCGTTACTTTGGTCTTGTCGGCATTATTAACATCGCCCGGTGAATAGTCGCCCGGTGAATTGTCCTCCCACTGAACAGTCCGTCCGGTTAATAGTCCTCCGGTGAATAGTCCACAAACCCCTGTCCGGTGAATGACACGTCTGTGTCACTTTTTGAACACTTGCTGTGACGCTGCTTGCCTGACATTCAAGTTGCCTCACATCACAACCGGCTCTTTTCGAAGCCGCAAACATCGGAGGAAAACAACAACAACATATCTTCAATCAGATGAACAAGTTCTGCGTTTCACAAGGTAGTGCGGTCACGCGGTGGCATTTTCAGATGTTGTGGACAAGTTTACATTCACGGTTACAGTTCGCTTTATTCTGAGACAACGCAAATAATCAGAAGTATGCATTAGTAGTGTTGTTGAAAATGACTTTTTGAATTTCCCAAGGTAAAGTGGCTACAGTTGACAGCTGAGATGGCAAACGTATAAGCTTTTGATGTCAAATTTTCTCAGGATTTTACACACCAAAAATCATTCAAGTCGGTTAATTTTTGACAGAGTTATTCAAAAAATTAAAAGTTGGACAGATTTTTGGGACATCGTGTATATGCGTTTATGCGTGTAACCAATATATTAGTTGAACGCTGAACAACGTTTACAGTTTTTACGCTGTTAATACTAAGAATAAGGAAGGCGTATTGTTTGGTTGTTTTGTGAAGCATAGTGATTGGTCGTGTTCAGTTGTGTGAATTGAAATTCGTTGCATTACTGTATAGGCATAGTTATGGAGGAGTGGATGCCAGCTGACGTTGACTCGGAACTTTACCGCATCAATTACAAGCCCGAGGTCTGCGATGATCCGAAAGTTGTTATCGAACGAGGACGATCACGTCTCGGCGAATGCGAGTAGGTAACTTTCGCGTGATCTGACAGGTTTTTAGCCCCGCCCGGCATCGCATGCCCAACTTCCGAAGGGCTTGCGTTTTGCAGAGGTGACTTTGATGATGATGATGATGATGATGATGATTTATTGTGTTTGGCAGCCAGAGGCTGGATTACAACGCATACATACATACACACTTTCTTTTCTCTTTTTTAACGGTCCCTTGGAAACCAATATTATTATCTGGGGACGTGTTAGACCGATCTTCACCAAATTTTTAGGATAGGTGCGTATATAGGTGGGCATGATTAATCTGACCTTTTTCTCGCGATCGTTTAAGGGACATTGCTATGGTAACCGATTTTTGGCGCGAATCCGCGAAAATTGTCATACCCCACCTTCATTCTGTGCGCTGGCATTTCACAATGGATCAGACGGTCGCATCTTGGTGCATGCGTTAACACAGCCGATGATCTCTCTACGTCTGATAACAATTCGGTGCATTTTGGTCCAGTAGTCGCTGAGTTTTGCAGAGAGCCGGGCGGGCTCCCGCTGGGCTTTGCCACGCATTTCTACTGTTATCCGTTGTGCTAATCATTCCGTACATACAGGCGGTGATGAAGTTATACATTCGTGATTGTATAGAGGCGAAATTAACTATTACATAAAGTTTGTCTGTGTACCTGCATACGATGAAGGTAGTTAGGAATTAAGTGAAGATGTGGACACGGTGGGCTTGACAACATAAAGGGCACCTGCTCTAATCATCTCAAAGGTACCCCCACCCCGGAGTAGAAAAGAAATGATGGCCTGTTTAACTTAAGCTGATCGCGTGCGTGTGTGTGTATGCTTACAGATACAATATCCTGACGAACAATTGCGAGCATTTCGCTCGATGGTGCAAGACTGGCAACCATCGTTCGATGCAGTCCGAGTTTTTCGTCCGTCAGTTTGCTCAGCGAGCCTACATGCTAGTCGGGTCGTCGTTTGTCTCCGGCACAAAGTGGCTGTTCTCAACACCACACGGCAAAGCCGCTCTGAAGTTTGCCACCAGTGCTGTCAGCGTTGACGCGCTGAAGATCGCCGCCCAGGAAGTGGCGGCTAAGGAAGTTACTCCGCTCGTGGCTTTGGCGCAGTTTGTCACGGCTCCAGCGCTGATGGTCTTTCACGAACTGCAGACGGTGTATCAGGAGATTCGTCAAGCGTACCAGCAGCGGCGTGATGGTATTCTGACCCGACGGGAGTTCGTTAAGATCACGGTTCAGTGGGCGGCTGAAGGCTGCGGCATTATTGCCGGCGTTGCTATAGCGCTTGCCATCCTATTTACAAGAAACTCCATTGGCTGCACCCTTGGATCAGTTATTGGTCACGGTCTTGGTGCGATTGCAGGCCGGGGTCTGGGTTGCTTATATGGTGGTAAGTCTACATTGCCTTCTTCACCATTCACAAGCAACTTTATTGCCGACCGAATTAGCAGGTGTGCCGGAACGTCTTGAATTTTAGAGGGGTCAGGCAGTCTTCTCAAAATTGTGGGGTATACACTGAGTTTAGGCATGTTCGTGTAAATACTACGTCGCATTAGATTAAAGCCTATATGCATAATAATGATAATGATAATAATAAAATAGGATTTGTATAGCGCGGTAAAGTCCGAAGATACAGAGGCGCTGGAGATATCGTAGCATTTTTTGTGCAAATCAAATAAGTTGACATCAGAATGGCACACTAAAAAGTGTATTGAGTGAGTGAGTAGATTCTTAACCGCACCATCAGCACATAGTAGGCTATTCGATGCCAGTACACGTTAAAATCAATACAATAAATTAATTAAAAACAAAAGGTAAAAACAAATATTAGGTGAAAGTGTATTGCATCATCTACAGGAACTGTTTGTGCACACGACGCACGACAATAATTGTCTTTTCTTGAAGAGTTAAGTCAAATAAACTAACAGATTTCATGTTGAGGTATTGGACTGTGTTTCTCCCGGCCAGAGAACACAGCATTAGCGGTAACTAATCCGACTGATATTCTTACAGAAACCAAAAAAACCTCGCTATAAACCTTTAACCACAAATTATCGACGATAAATTATTTTGAATCGTCTGAAATTTAAGGGGTCAAGAATACTTATAAAAATTATAAGGGATCCGTCGACCCCCTGAAATCCTTGTGCCGGCGCCCGGTTGACACCAGCAACAATGTCGAAGCAACTTTGTCGAAGCACCTGGCAACTTTGTTGCCGTTTTTGACAACAATGTCGAAGGAAAGTTCGACCTTGTCGAAAGGGCAAAATTCCAACGCAAAACTCGTTCGACATTGTTGCCGTTTGGCAACAAAGTCGAACGTTGCTTCGACATTGTTGCTGGTGTGGACGGGGTTTTAGTAATCCGGGTCGAGCAGTCAGACCAACATGTGCGTGTGTGTCTGTGTGTATCTAACCGATGGCGTTTGAATTAAATGACCTTTGACCTAGATATTTGGCATTCTGTTATTAGCAAATACTCGGTACAGCTGACACACGATCTGTTTGCGACATTCGTACAACAGCTGACGGCAATAACTGACATACAGTATCACGTGGTCTCCCGGCGATATATGTAATTCGTGTCTCGTGTTTTGCATTTGTCATTCTTCAAACAAACTGGTAGATACATTTTTGGCTTTATTAGATAATTTTCGTATTGTCCTCCTTTCCAGCTAGCCACCTTTTGGCTGTGCACGTTGCAAGAAAACGTTTTATTTTAAAATTCAGTTTTTGACCCACTTTTAAGCGACCACGCCATTTTTACGGGGTTTATGTATAGGATACCTGTAGAAAAACTACTTCGGTACTGTACGATACGATACGCTACGGTAGATCAACGTGCGCTCAAAAGCTGACGAGCAAAGTAATAGGTGTCAAGCGAAGAGTTGTATGTTTTGGAAAGTTGGGTTTTTTGAGTCCGATGAACAAGAATTCAGTCTTAGAGGAGTTTAGAGTTAGAAGATTAGCAGTCATATCCAGGAAGAGATCTATTGAGGAGTGCTTTGAGGGTGAGAAATGCTTGAGTCAAAGTTAAGTGGGTGGATAAAAAAGAAGAGCTGAGTGTCATCTGCATAAAAGTGGTGGTCAAGGTAAAGGAAAAGGATAAGAGTACTGAGAAATGCAGTGTACATGACGAAGAGTAGAGGGCCGAGAACAGAGCCTTTAGAAACACCGCAAGAGAAAGTATGAAAGGATGAGAAGTTGTTATCACATCTAACACGAAAGGAGCGAAATGATAAGTAAGACTTGAACCAGCAGAGAACAGAGCCATGGATGCCGAACCAAGATGAGAGGCGACTGATTAAGATGTTGTGATCGATGGTGTCAAAGGCAGCAGAGAGATGAAGGCAAAGGCATGATACTTTTTGTGATCCTATTGCATTGATGAGATAACCGTGAATGTAGAGCAGAGCAGTTTCAGTAGAATGATGTTTACAGTAGGCTGACTGGTGAGGATTGAGTAGTTTGCTGGAAGTGAGGTGATCAATGAGGCGAGATTTAACAACGCGCTCTATCATTTTTGATATGCAGAGAGGTTAGAGACTGGGCGATAGTTAGAGAGCTCATCTTTGTCTAAGGTAGACTTGTTAAGCAATGGAGAAATGGCAGATTCTTTGAGAATGGGTTGAAACTGACCAGAGGTGAGCGAGAAGTTGACGATGTTAGTGATTGTGGGGACAAGAACAGATGCGCATTCCTTGAGAAGCCAAGTGGGGATAGGATCAGAATCAGATTGGTCGTGATGAGTGCGCAATAAACGGACAAATCGGCGAAAATAGCAATCATCAGTTGTTAGACAGCATGATAAATAAGATAAAAAAATATTGCCCACTGTGACTCTGCTAAAGTGCTTCACTAATGAACTGATTATTTTTTCTGCTTTGTTCTTAAAATACAGGAAATTGACGCTCGTCGGATTCATCTCATCATTGGATTCCTTTACTGTCCAGTATTGGTATTGTTGCAGGCGGTGTTTGAACGGACGATGCTGGTGATAAAACGTAAGACTCCTCAACGAAAATCTACTGCTTCGTTTGCGCTGCAATAATGTGATGAAAGGCTGCTTTATTTTGCTTATGCGGACACTATTTCGCTGGCAAATTAATAAACGCTTATGACAGCCATTTCCGTATATTTCATCATTAGCTCATCATGAGCAACAGGTTCACATTAGAGTGATAATATACAACACGATAATAGATCATGTGTGGATGCAAGTGTCTGACTTACGAACTATACCTAGTGTGATAGTGAGTTCAGTGACGTAATTTCTTCATTTTTATCTATACCAGCTATTCTGGCCGCCGTGGTGTAGGGCAAGGAAATATAAACATTTTGCAGCACTTACAGTTAGATTGCCGATCTGGCGCTAACGCTAAGCTTTTCAAACAGCACACCACGCACGTTTGAGGTTTCTTATTAAAACGCGCTACATAAATTTACTGTTACTATAATAAAAAAATTATTATATACAACTTTTATACAACTTTATTTGTCACAAAGACAGAAAGTAAAAAAGATAAAAACAGCCTAAAAACTATACACAGCACGTCCAGCATAAGGTCATCACTTCAGTATATTTACACACAACACTCCCTTTAAAACCACGAAATATTCCGAATCGAAATCTCCTACGATAAACGGTATGGCTATGATGTCTCGAGAACTTGTCATCATCATATCATATCATAGCTGCATTTATAGTGCGCCTATTACTAGGTAGAACATAGGTGCATTACAGAAGCCCGACTAGATACATACACACACTAAAAACACTAATAAAAACAGTCCATAACAGTACAAACAGTTCAGCAAACACTAAAAGCAATTCTAAAAAAATGAGATTTTAACAGTCTTGTCACCGTGGCATTATTTTGTATCGAGTGGAACTTAAAACCTGTGACCGGGCGGCGCGCTTAGGCGCGGACGCCGGCACGCAGCAGCCGCGTGGGCAGATCTCTATGCCTGCCCTCTTCTGATTGGCCAGAAGTCCAGTAGCAGCGGCATCGGACTGTAGTCGCTGTAAAAGTTGAGAGTCGACAGTTGAGAGTAGAGTCGACAGTAAGCGATAGTAACAGCAGAACACGTCAGAATAGCATACTGTTTGATGTTTTGAGTGTGTATTAAATACAAGAGCGAGGCTGCTCTATCACTGAGTCGTAATTCCCCCGCGTGATCTAAGGATGGGCTTCCCCCTAATAAGAGGTGGACATAACGTCCATCCCCATTCCCACACTAGATCATAAACCTTAACTCGACTCAACCTACGACGTGTCACGGTCAGCTGGCTATCAATCAACGAGCCAGTCTTGGTCTCGTCTCGACTATTGCAGACATCGCTTTGACACGCTTCGCTAGCTCATCAGTCTATACCGCCAGCAGGCGTGGAAGGCGGCGTTTTTGTGTTTGACATTATGCATTATGTAGAGTAAAGCCCCGTCCATCATGCACACCACCAACAATGTCGAAGCAACATTGTCGAATGCTACAAGTCTAACGATTCTTTTGTCAAAGTCGAATGTTGCTTCAACGTTGTTGCCGTTTTTTGGCAACAATGTCGAACGAAGTTTCGTCCTTTCGACAAAGTCGAAACAAACTGAACTTGTTAAATTTGTTTCGACTTTGTCGAAAGGACGAAATTTTACGACAAACTCGACATTGTTGCCGTTTTTGGCAACGAAGTCGAATGTTGCTTCGACAAAGTCGAACGTTGGTTCGATATTGTTGTATGTTGCTTCAACATTGTTGCTGGTGTGGACGGGGCTTTATGTAGCGTTTCAGGCCCGTAGACTACCTGTCAGCTTAGAGGGGGTCTTGATCGAGGCGCCGAAGACGCGCTGAGAACGAGATGCCGAAAGCATCGCTGGTTGAGAAAAAATTAGTTTGCTCAATGAGTAGGTTCTGATCCATTGAAGCAACCGAAGCAAGTGCAGCGCACTGTGCTGTCTTCACTCGTCGTATCGTAAAATATTAATAATTTCATTAATAAAACTTGGGATATAATCTTCAGATGTTCGCAGGATGAAAAATATTAGTTAGTAAGTAAGCAGTCTTTTATTTTAAAATCACATTCGCACAATGTTACACGAAGAATATAAATAAAATACAAGTAAAATATAATACACAAAGCATGAAACGGAATGCGAACTTATACAAAGGCTAAAACGACAGAGGCGTCGGAACATTTAGAAAAGTGGGACTCATTGGCGTATTCTCTCCCTTCCTTACCGCCCCTCTCTTAGAACTAGGGCCCCTTAAGCCAGATCTGGGTCTGGGGGAGCGCTGTAAGCTTCCCAGCGTAGTCCGGGTCGGAGCCGTGGCCGAAAAACGAATTTGATGCAGTTTAGAGCTGCCATAAAGCCACTGGTGGCAATCATTTTGAGTATTCTGAAGTGCATGTTTCACTGTAAATCGATCAAAATTTTGCACAAAGTGGGACGGCTCGAACGGCAAAATTAACATGCAGGCCGTCCCACTTTTAAAAGTGGGACGGCTGTAGCCGCCCTAAGGAGATACGTTTCGACGCTTTTGTTAAACAGGGACTAACAGTACTAAAACCTAGGTTGAACAGCGTTACGTGACTAATGGAAGGTTATGCATATTTATTCAAATGAACAACGGTTGATATAACACTAGAGATGCAATCTAGAATTGACAACTTTTGGCGTTGGGGGTCTTCAGACCCCTTCCCCTAGATACGGGCCTGCACGGCATCGTCACTGACGCCTTCATTACGAGACGCAGATGTGTGAACGACGTCATGCAAAGGCGACAGCGCGAACGCTACCTTATTATTATTATTATTTATTTATTACACCACAAGGTAGCGACAAAATGCAAACATAAAACACATAAAACACACACAAGGTACAATACAGTATTTAGACAAAGTAAGCACATCTAGATATAAACAGTCGCTGTAAAAGACTTCCAGACAGCAAACTTGACAGTTCCAACAGTCTGCCACAGCGAGTGTATACCGTATTGACTAGCAACTGCCATAAAGCGGCTAGGTACACCAGCATAACGAGACAAAGTGTACAAGACTGCATTACTATTAGTGTACATTTTCTTCCAGAATAGTAGCTTAGTCTGATTAACTAAGTTCAGCATTGGTAAAGTCCTGCAATAGTAGCCTACTGCAATAGTACCTTACACTTTCTCGCCAACAGCAGCGGAAAATGTGACGAAACAGTTGTTCTATAGGACACCAATTTTATCCTTGGTTTTTTTCAGTTAGGACTGAATTCTCCCGTCCATAAGTCAGTGTGGGCAAGCAGTATGTCTTAATAAGGTGAACAGCCTTCATCTCATGGCAACCGGTACCTTATAGTTACTCGTTAACCCGTCTGTCATCGCTGTGCCGCGGGGCTTATGTTTAGCTGATGTTACGTTCTTTCTTTTTGACGGTCCCCTTAGAGACCAATTAGCTCCGAAATTACTGGACTGATTTCACCAAAATTTAAGGATAGGTACAAATTAGGATAGGCATGATCATTTTGCACTTAATTTTGCGATCGCTCGAGGGATGTAAAATGTAACTATGGTAACCGATTTTTGGCGCCAACCGGGCGAAAATTGGCATACCCACCTTTATTCTGTGCACTGGCATTTTACAACGGATGGGAGCATCGCAACGTTAACATCACCGATGACCTTCTGTGTCTGACAAAAATTTAGTGAAGGTTGGTCCAGTAGTCCCTGAGTTTTGCTGTCGCTTTTGCGCGCAGGACGACCTAGTACATACACCCTTCACTTTGCGACGCATTTCCGTTTAATCATATTCTCCAGATGGCGCATACAGTCGACGCAAATGTTGTCGTTGGTGAGTCTGCGCGCCGGGCGGGCGGGCTCACGTTGTGCTTTGCCACGCATATGGTTGTGTATGAGTTGTAAATGATTTATTAATGCATCGACTGTTGCTCTGTCAAACAGTAATAGTAATTAAAGTGACTATTTATAGGCTCGCAGAGCCTTTATAGGCTGGCAGAGCCTATCATGAAAATACTCTATGGGGCAAACAAATGGCCTTCGCGCGTTCGGCTATAACTCCGCAAAAAGTAAACCGATTTGGATGAAATCTGGAACATTGTGAGCCAAATGTTGGGAGCTGGCCCTGGCAGATTTTGGGAGCAATCCGAGCAGTAGCAACAATTTGAGAGACAGCCAATTTTTTTGTTTTGGTCAAGCGAATAACGCACGATTTTACAAAGACCCACGCCTGCACTGTTTTGTGACTCGTGACCTTGACCTTTGACCTTTTGTGCAGCAAACATAAACATCTTGCAACTGAGAAAAGGTCTAATTTAAACGCTGACAGCTACCCTAATAGAATGTACAGTGTTACAATAAAACAATTAATATACTGCATACGTAACTAGATGTCTGTATTGTGTTGGATGAACACAATATAGCATTCGCCCGAAGTGGTCCGGTATATGTAATAGGTCTTTCCCTGGGCCCACCCGAGTCCTCAACGCAAACGCTATCTCGATCGCTTCAGAAGTTTTTGCAGGACTCACTGGGTGACAGACCGACAGACAGACCGACAGACCACGCTACTCGCTCCTCCACAATAGGCGGCAATACCTACGTGATACAGCAATGTAGTCTATTGTAGCATATCTAGACTCTTAGACTGGTTTTCATGCATGTATCGTTGTACGAAACAAGTCAGTCGTAGATAGCAGACTTCGCCTCGGTGTGGAATCGCACGATTAACTATATAGTTCATTAACGTAAGTGCAGTTAATGCTAAATTTACTTCGCTTTCCTACGTCCATCATATATTTTTTTTCTTCGGCGACGTACACCGTTGCCATAGTAACACCATTAACAAAATTTGTTTTCGTATTATTCTTCTCATTAATTGTCTACCCCCACAGTAAAAATGCAATATGTAGAGCCTCACATAAGAAGCCAAGTTAGCTCAAACAGCAGAGCATAAGACTCTCAATGCGTGGGTTGCTGGTTCGAGACCCAACATCGGGGGCGCTGCGTTTTTAGTCTCCATTTTTATTTACTTCAAATAATTTGAAATAAGCATATTTGAATAAATTTAAAATAAGCATAAATAAAACCAAACAAACACAACTGTTTATTAAAATAATTCTGAGGCTATATGTAGGCCGTACGTGACTATATATACGTCTTCGTATTTCGTAGTTTGTACTCATGACTTATTGTGTTAGTGGTCGCATTGAGTTCAAAGAAATCATAAATCTGACGTCCAGTAAACCAAAAACAAATATGCAACAGAGCAACAAATCTAGATGTGGGCGGCGCACTTTAACGGACGTCAGAAAAAGTGAGTTGGGAAAAACAGGGCCCTAAAATTTACAAAAATGGGTACTTGGAGTGGTTAGGGGTCACTTAAGGTCATTGGCAATGTCACCGTTATCAGGCTACGTATGATTTTTAATAGCCATCCGCCGCAGTCATAGGGCTATCTGGTACCATTACCAAGATGTAGCGTGATATTATGTTAAAAATCGCAAAACATTGTACCCGCGTATAATCGACCGCATCGATCTCTGTCACCGTTTAATCGACCCCCACTAAATTTGGTGAACATATAGGCTAATAGCCTAATCAATGATTAACGCTATTGTTTTGAGTGACGGCGTTTAATATGTTGCGGTTAGGCACGAAATTGGGCGAAATTTGGGGGTTTTTTCTCCTCGTTTTTGTTAAGAAACAGTTTCAGGAAAGCGGCATAGCAGCGCTTCATTTGGGGCTGAAGCAATGTCATGTGAAAGTTTCGAGAATGTCGGTTGACGGACGTCGGAGAAAGTGAGTTGGCAGATAAAAAGAAGAAACATGCGCAAAACACAAGATCTAATAAAGGCACGAAGTAGTAGTCCGATATCACATGCAGATGTGAACGAACGTTATATGCAGTTTGTTCTCCGATGAGTTTTACATACAATTTCAGTTACGTATTGAGTAGATGATCTTTAAGAGCGGCAAATAATTTTGTGTGTAGATATCTCTATTACGAAACTGTTCGGATGATGCAGTACTTTGCGGTGTCGATAGCGATCGTCTACAACTGCCTGATGATTTACATGACGTTGACACGTTAAAACAAGTGTTCCATCGGTTTGTATACACGATTAGTTGGTTCAATAAAACTTAGAGCAACTACAGTTACCGTAATATTTCAACTGATACAGAGCGTCGCGCGGACTAGCTGAGCCGCTTGTTGAGATATCATGTGGAAAAGCAGACAGACAGACAAACAGACAGACAGACAGACAGACAGACACACAGACAAACGTTGCTGAAAACTCTACTCGCTCGACTGCCGTAACACGCAGGACAAAAGCTCGTGACTGTTTTTGTTTCGTCGACGAATTGAATTCCGGCTCGCATGACCAGTGGTGCATCAGTCGCTAGCTGGACAAACACCGGCTTCCGACATTCAGCTCCTTGTCGACACTGACGGCCCTCAGCTTCGGTCCACGTCTGAAAGGATATGCGACGTTCCACGCACACACAACAGTTTCGGCAACAGAAGTTTCTCTGCTGCCGATCCTCGTGTGTGGAACGCTTTGCCGTCATATCTGCGACAGGACATAAACTACAGACATTTCTAACAGTCACTGAAAGAACACAGGTTTAGGCTGTAGACGACCACGGCGCATTGTAACTGTTGTTTTCGTGCGCATTGGAGGCTTACTTACTGACTTACTTAATAACTTACTTACTTACTTACTTACTTATTTATTTATTTACTTACTTACTTACTTACTTACTTGCAATGTGTATGTTCGTCAGACCGTACTATGCAAGCAACGCATGTGCGACATAACAAATGCATGCACTGCTATCCAAACAATCCAATGGCAGTCGTGGGGGTACGGTTTTCCCCGCTGTTTGTCCGTGTGTCTGTCTGTCTTTCCGCATGATATCTCAAAATCCGATGTAGCTAGGATCGCCAAACTTGACACATAAATGTTTTACGATGAGTCCTGTAAATGCATTTATGTTGGGGTCAAAAGTCTAAAGGTCAAGGTCACGAGTAGCAAAACATTGCCGGCGTGGGTGTTTGCATTCTTGTGAGTGCTGGCTGCTTCTGGTTCTTTATGCACTAACAACAGTGAATCATTTACAGCAGTCTCCCGGCATTGCAGTCGTTGTTAGGTAACACAACATCAGCAGGTACCACGTGGCGAATCTGAAACCACGTACACACCAGCAACAATGTCGAAACACTTTGTTGCCAAAAACGGCCACAATGTAAAACGAGTTTTGTGTTGCGAATGGGTGGACGCCAGACCGTTGCATCACGCTTTCCGTCATACGCTGCCAGCTTAATAATCTGCAATTTTACTAATAAACTCTCATTAGCCCGCAAGGCATCGCGATGCTGCCCGACGGGCTTATGTCTTACGTTTTACCGATATTACTTTCTTTCAGTTTCTTTCTTACAACCCCTTCATCACAGTCTGCACGGTAGTGCAGGACTGTTGTAAGGGTCGTTCCAATAAGTATAGGAAATGGCACTTTTGGGGGTATTGCCGCCCAGAAACCCCTTAACCGATTAACATGAAATTTGGCATGGATGATTACGTTCGGGATATCACTCGATACCCCAAATAGCATGTCCGTCGGATAAGGGACGTGACCCCCACGAATGGGTGAAATGTTAAGGGTC
>Ga0209363_1000678_pt1 | contig 14191 bp, 10 predicted proteins | sample WorMetexBAHAMAS3_FD_187385 | JGI IMG/M metagenome (GOLD analysis project Ga0209363, IMG submission 187385) | Marine gutless worms symbiont microbial communities from Max Planck institute for Marine Microbiology, Germany - Inanidrilus exumae... | ecosystem: Host-associated > Annelida > Digestive... | reverse complement strand
TGCCGACAATGATCGTGTATGGTGACAGAGACACCAACGCGCCAGTGGGTACGTTGAGACAAATGCCGAACAGCGAAGTGTTCCAGATGAAGAACGCTGGCCACGCGTGCTACATGAATGACAATGACGAGTGGCATCGTCTACTCTACAATTTCCTCAAGTCTCCGCAAGTCTCTGAAGGCTGAAAATAATGACAGTTGGTCCGAACAAGACTGTCAAGAGTTATTGCCCATCTCCTCTGCTAATGCTGTGTTGCTCCAAAACTTTGCTTTTTAAAGTTTCCAGAAATTTAGCAGGCTTATGGCATTCAACATTTTATGCCTCAGTCTTAAATAATAATTTTTCTAATTTTCCAGATAACCATTCTGTGTTCAGATGTGCTTCATATTTTTGAGAAACTTAGTGTTAAGGTTTTTGGAGTAGCAGAGGCTGAGTTATGGGATTGAAATATCATTGGTGTATGGCTTGATGGCATGAGCTTATGTTCACTGATGATGTGTGTTCGGCCAATTTCAGTGTGAATCCTGCCAGATGAGATTTTACGTTGCTACTTCCATGTTACATCAACAGTGATGTGCATTGCATAATGAACATCATATTGCACTGCGAGTCATCGATTTGCCATATTACATGTTTAGTTCGACTCCGAGTCGACCTAATAACATGGGTAGAAAAATGTCCGTCCGTCCAGAAAAAGTTTCTTTGATTTCAATTACATTTGGTGTGTAGGTAGAGGTCGATGAGTGATGCATGACGGTATGCAGTATGACCCAATCCAAGGTCAAGGTCACGAGACCTAGAAAGTCAGAAATTCGGCTATTTTCAAAGGCTATCTCTTTCCCAAACTATTGTGGGGGCTGACACCCCCACAGTCAGTGTAAAAAGCCTGCAGGCCCAACACGGATTCAGTTGCGTAGTATGACAGTAGCTGGGGCTGGCAAATGACCCTAGAAAGTCGGAAATTCGGCTATTTTCAAAGGCTATCTCTTTCCCCAAACTATTATGGGGGCTGGCAAATGACCACGGATTCTTAAATTAGGGCACAATACTTAAAGCTGATCGGGGCCGGATTTTGGAATTTTGTCCCAGTTTTTGTGTCATGTGATTGAAGTTGGCAGTAAGTAAGTAGGAGTCGACCGTCAGTCCCGTATGGGGTTAATTTATTTTCACATACAAAGTCCTTTCGACTGGTCAGCCTGCTTATCAGCAACATTACTGCACTGCCATGCCTCCACTGCTGTCATGTCCAGCTTGTGTGGTGACATGATCAACGTGCATTAATGTGTTTTAATGGATGTCTCTCTTAATCAATGATACTAAGACAGTTTACTCTTGGTAGTATTGCTGTGTCTCCAAGGACAGATCAGCCGCGAGATGCCTCAATGAGTCTTTCTGTGGTATTAGCCTTGGAGTCCCAAGGCGGCATTGGTTCGGCTAGACTGAATTCCGAAGGCGTGACTCGTGCACTAAAGTGTCTTTGTCTAGCACTATAAGCGTGGCTGGACTTCTGGAGTTTATTACTTCACCCTTGGTAGGGGTGTGAAAATATTGTGATCTGTGTCTGTATGCCTTTTTGTCTGCTCGCATATCTCAAGTCCGCATTTCAGAAAATTTTCTTTATGCATTAGCTGTGGCCATGGCTCAGTCCTCCTCTGAAGACAGTGCATGGTGTTATATATTTCTGGTTTTGTGGATGATGTTATAGTGCAGAGTCAAAGGCGATGCTATGAGTATGTTTGGTCGAGTTTGCCAGGCGACGGCATCGGGGGCAAGGTTTGCTGTGTACGTTTGCCTTGTTATGGTGCTGTTACCATGGAAACTACCATTGAGATTTAAACCCCCTTAGCTTAGGGCATGTTTACACTTTCATGAAAGAAAGCATGCACCGCCTTCAAGGTTTCAGTTTGCACACTGCTGAAATAGCATACATTTATAATCCTTATACATATTGCAGCATCTGAACAATGTCGTATTTTGTTACTGACTGGTTTACAAGAATGCTCAAGGCTGTACAGGCCTGTCTCGATGGATGTCATGATGAACAGGACTGTCCATGGTGGTACTTAGTTTGGAATCTCACAGGACTAATGGTGCATTCCATTGGGCTCGGAAACTAATATAATTATGACTTTCCCAGTCAGGATTTTCGTTCCTCGCAAGTCGGAAGCGTAATTACAACTCCTAAGCTCATGTATTTTCAACCACACCGAGTTTTCGATTTCTGAAGAAAATTGGGGACTTTGAGTAAATAATTGTTTAATTGCACGAAATAAGCACTTATGTGTGAATAGAAGATGCTAGGTTGTGTGATATTTGTAAATGTGTCGTTCTACATACAATTACTTGTTTGGTAATTATATGAAAATATCATACAAAATAAAACAAACAAAAAACAACTTGTCGCTTGAACAAGCTGATCCATTTGTTTCCATTAAACCTCTACTTCCGAGATGAGACGTGACACACGACCTGTAGTGGAAACTCGTACTGTCCTATTTCCAATCTGGTAATTACGAGATTCCCAGTCCAATGGAATGCAGCATAATACATGCTTGATTAGTCATATCAGTGTTGACATCTTCGTATATCTGTGTGCGAAATGAAAGATATCTACAAAATTTGTTGACAGAAGCAGTTGTCATTGCACTACATTACATATGCTGTAATTATGACGATGACAAGTTTTGTTGACCTTCTGTTGTGTAACAGTTGTATGTTGTTTACGTTTGCTGCTCACTGCAAGTTTGGTGATGGTTTGTTGTTTATTGAAATGAGTTTATTTATTGATCCAATGAACTGGGACACTAAACCGTCAGTTCACTAGGAGTTACGCACACATGCCCTACTGCATCCAAGAATGAAATATTACTTACCATACAGCAGTAACAGTACTATATTAGACAGTTAACACAGCCTATGTCTTCACTCAGCAACACATGGAAACCTGCTGGTGCCTAGGACGAGAACGGTGACCTATGGACCACGAAGTTTTGCTGTTTCTGGTCCTACTATCTGGAACACTTTGCCATCGACCCTACGTGCATCGACCACTACACTCGGACAGTTTCAGAGTGGACTAAAGACAATAGTGTTTCGTTTGGCCTATGGGGCATGACTAGGCGCTTTCGTGACTGCTTAGGCCGTTAGATTAGCGCCCTATAAATTGTACTTACTTACTTACTTAACCAGTATGCAAACAACTAATCTTTTTGTCAGTGACGGTGCTCAAGCATATAATATAACCCGCCACACTCGTCATCAATAACACTTTCATGATATTCAGCCCAGATATAAGTACAGTTACCAGTTTATACAAAAGCCATGCAATCGAGGAAATGTCAAAAATCTATTCTACACAGTTGCAAACGTGGCTGTTCTGTGCACTGAAACGAAACTATACCGGACGACGGAACGTGTGCCCGGTTGACACTAGTGATGAGATTGTAACTAAAAAGCAGTTTAAGTCCATCTATCACCAATACAGTGCACCTATGAACTATGACACAGTCTTTTCTGTTCATTGCATCTTCAATCGTTTCTTTGCAATTGCATCCTCGACAGCTTTCAGCTGCATAAGAAGTTCCTCGCGTCGTGACGACGTACTCTTCCGCTTCAAGCCTCCGGCAGAAGTCAGTGACGGATGCATCAAGGCTGGTTTAGACAGTGGATGAAGTGGAAGAGGTAGAGATGCCTTGACTGGTGAGCGAGCTGTTGCCATGGCCACCAGCGCTGCTGCTGCCTGCTGATTCGGTCGTGCACTGCTGCGTACAGGCGACGTTGCTGTTGCCAGCTTCTGCGATCTATCAAACTTTGGTATCGGTATTTTGACTGGTTCTTTCAGTTCTGTCAATGCCACATTTATTCACTGTGAATACAGCACAATACTATGCAGAATTTTACAAACTAACCGCCAAATTGTAAGGTGTATACTAATACTGTACGGTGTTTATTCCAGGCAACCATAGAAGGGAATTTCCCCCGAAAAAAGAATATTCCCCCCCTTACATTAGGCATGCAACATGGGTATGTTCACTGTACAGTAAATGCTTTCCCAATCTCTGAAAAATTCCCCCAAAGTCAAGGTGAGTAGAATACCCACAAGAAAAGTCGCTAATAAATTCAAGTAGAAGATTGGACTTGACGCCCCAGAGTCGAAGTGGATGTCTTCATCACCTTGATGCTTGTTAACCTTTGACCTCCAGAATCTAATCAGCTAATTGAATATTCCGTCATTTTATCAAAATTGCTCCAGACATTAATTAGACATCATGGTAACAATATAAAACTCGATGATCGAACGAACGCATGGACGGACAGCCTTTGAGGACACTTTCAGCTGGCAAATGTATATAAAGTACAAGTTACGCGTTTAGATTTGTATAATGCTTGATATATGATACATTACCTCTACGGCACACATCTTAATAATGTTAATAAGAGATCGTATAATGCCACCCACATTTAATCCGTAAGTCGAATAAGCCATACTTGCCTTTCCTTCCCAGCTGTAGAGCACCACTACACACTGGCTGTACCAAATTATACTGCTTCCACCCACAACCGAGTTATTCTGTTCACAGAAAGATGATCTTGGTTCAACACATTACCCCGCCAAGCTATGGCAGATGTAATTAGTGGAAAATACACAGCTACACAACATTGATTACGACAATATTTGGTGTCATTTATACTGTCCATTAAATGGGCACATTAGAGACAAGAACTTACGTCAGTGGGAGGGGAGTGACATATATCCACACATGCCAATACTACGTACACACGCCGCACGATTTCAAGAACGGCGCATCTCAACGGTAATGTTTACATGCGAGTGGGCGTGGCCTGCGCGCCGTCGGATTCGTCCGATTTTGGGCTGCTAGGGGAGGACAGTTAACAAAAATGGGAGATTCCGTGCATTGGACGCCGATGAACTGCTGGGCAAAATATGACGCTGCTAGCTTTATCCTCGGCGGAGTAATCCGTAACCGTACAAACAAAAAAACAAACAGTAACCGATATATCCACACGATGCCTATTGGCATTTGTGGATAATCAGACAGGATGTTGACAGAAGGCAGAGAACGTTGTTGGAGCAGGTGCTACAAATGTCATCCAACCAACACTATGAAAGCAGTCAAAGGCTTGTGGTAACAATAATGTCATCAGAAATAGTAGCACCTGACGCATGATGCATCACTTTACTGACTGTCACATCATCAAAAGTCGACACTCGCTTGTGTGCTGCCGAAGACACCAAAGACTGTGACTGTGACACAGTTTTATCCACCTGACAGTGACACAAAACCTGACGGTTTAATGACAACTACATGATGAATGTACATTACTAAATCAACACAGAAGTGTGATCTATGGCATACAATACCTGATGTGTAATATGTGCTGGCAAAATTACTTCAAAACACCAGTTGAAAAGTGGTAAATTTAGGCCATGTCACTGTTCATAACATCAGTCTGTGAAATTCCTGTTCCCATCGGTGACATAATTACTGCTATTACTTTTATGTTTACAATTTTATACAATATATTATACAATTTTACCACTGATTGACAATCGTTAGTCACTGTGCACAGTATACATACTGTATACAAAGTTTAACATAGTAAAAATACAATTACAACACAAGTACAGGACATACATAAACAGTAACAGTAAAATAACACTACTTTGTCTTTCTGTTATGTGTAATCCAGGTCTCCCACCAGCAAACCTTTGACATTTGCGGTGCAGGCTGGGATGCTGTTCCTGTTGCCAAGACAACAGTGTCAAAGTCTTGCAGCACTGAAGAGCTGCAGTAAAAACACTGCTTACTAGCGCTCCATTCCCATGCCGTAGGTTCACGCCTCATGTGCCTACTGCACTCCGTCCATTGCGCATGCGGCTCGCTAGTTCCCAACTTCCCACCAGAGCTAGTTTTGCACCCCGCTAGTCAGATGTCCACGGTCAGCCACTGATTTGCAGTGGCGTACTGGTTGTAAGGGCTCGAGTAGCACTCGCTAACCCCGCCCCCATGACCATCCGGAGAGTATAAGGATTGACTGATTGAGTTAAGGTTCTATGTCCCACCCGACACAAAATAGGTCTTTTTGGAGACGTTCTCCCCAGCCAATCTCTTGGCTTAGTACTGAAAAACTAAAACAAATACAACAAAGTAAATATGCATCAGTAACAATACTACAACATAAAATGAACCCAAATAACTAAAGCCAGGTTTGGTCGCCTCCTACGAGCTCCAGCCTAGAAACTGAACGGGTCTATTCTGGAAGAAGTAGACAGATAAGTCAGGATGTAGATAAGTAAGGATGTAAATAAGTAAGGAAGAAAGTATAAGGAAACAAAGGGAGTAAGTAATTAGGTAAACACACAAGAAACAATTTATGTTGAACCAAAATCAACACATGCATCATGGCACATTACCGCCCCAGAGCCCGTACAGGGCAGAGTATAAGGATGCCACACGCCTAATTTGGTCCACATCCGCTCAAAACTGTGGCCGTGTATATGGAACAAAGAAACCCACGGACAGGTAATTTTTGATTTTATATATATAAGACTAAACAACAAAACTTGCACACAACCTTGGCTGACATTTTGACTTCGCCCTTCGCACTACTGCCCGACTTTACGTCAATGCCACTGTGACCAGCCAATGGCTGTGAATCAGAAGACAGCCTGCGTGGGACTGAGAGTGGATTGTGGATTGGTACCGGCTTTGATCGGGACTCCTCCAACTGTTTGGTGTTGGGCCAGTGACCGCCGGAACTACCAGAGTGACGTCTGGTTCCCTCGTGATGTGGATGGAGACTGGCATGGCCTGCCGACGGAGGCTGAGCATCTCGTTCACGATCCCGTACCACCTCGTGTGGAATCTCCTTTGGACCACTTCTCAGCCCATCACTCGATATTCCAGCTCTTGGTACGTGCAAATGGTGCGACGTTCGATGCTCGCGACGAGCTTTGTGAGGTCCATCATGCGTCTTGGGTTGGTGGCCGCCAGAACGCAATTTCTCTTTAGTCTTGTCTCCGTGATGTGATTTCGGTTGTGCACTCACAAGCATTCTTGACGATCCAACTGAACTCGCTTGTGTAACTGGCTTTTTAGTTTTTGCTGCAATTAAACACATTTGACAAAGTCGTTACTGGTATCTCAACACAATGGGTGAAACCGCCGCTTAAACTTGGTTCATACTTAATATGCAAAAACAATGTGATACTAGACACCAGTTTTTATCAAGAAGCTCCGCTATCACAAAGAAACAGCACAACGCACAATATGTCAGTTGCATTCTTGTAAATGCTGCGTAGCTGTATAAAAAATCACATTTGCTTGCAGTGGGTGAATAACCCTGAAGATAACTCAAGGTCATCAGAATCCCCACTATTCAATAGGCCATGTATACACCAGAATTTAAAATGGGTCACATTATCTACATGACCCTGACCTTTTAGTGGTGGTTTGTCAGCCACAGGCTAAGACTTGACTTACCTGTTCACAAAAGTTGACAAACTCCAGCTTCAGTCATACCATAGATATGACTGAGGCCCCCAAAATATTAAATATATCACGTGACCTGACAATGCCCATTTCTATGGTTGTTTGTCATCCATGGGCTAGACTTGATACAATCAACAAACCTACCAAATTTGAAGTCTGTATTTTCACTCATTACAAGTATATAAAAGGTGATAACAAATGCGAAAAATTGGGTGGTTCGTGGTAGTTAGGGGTCACTGAAGATCACTGAAAATAGCGCCATTCGATACAGTGCATACAATTTCCTATTAGCCTTCCACTGTAACTATGTCTCTATCTTGCACTGTTTCTGATATATAGCAAAATATTGGACAAAATCGCTGATTTCAACCTACCCCACCTGTAATAGGAGCCCCCTTTGGGGTGATGGCACTGGAATTTTGCCTTGATCTTTGGCGTCAGAATATCTGAGTCCTTCGATTATCATACGGCATGTTTCGGTGATTCTATGTTTATTCGTTGTGTTACAACACCGACCTGTGTCCGACGGACGAACATACAATGACAGCTTACACCGCGATAGCATAGCATCATGCAGTAAAAACCAAAATCAAGACTGAACTTTGTTAAACTTATGCCATACATTTAGACAGGAAGAACTAAGTTTCGAATATTTAAATTGAACCCACTTTATCCTTCCCTGAAATGATAAGACGGCAGATATTACAGTGCAGATTGTTTTGTGGCATCAAGCATAAGCATTTTAACAAATTACCAATCATGTTCGCCATGGTCTATTCTTCGGCTCAATTACAGCATCCACAATTGCACTATCATTGGTAGGAAAAGGAAAGGAAAGGAAGAGTATTTATATAGTGCCTTTTATATACTATGTATATCTCAAAGCGCAAGACATGAATCACACAGTTTTACCTGCAAATACACCATGCCTGCCTTTCCTTCGTAAGCGTTCACCAGATGGCGCCACCTCTAACTGAGGTAAGAGACATCCAACTGCAGCTTACTACTCATCTATCGACGCTGAAGGGATGTAAGGCTGAGTTGGCCTGGTTGATTGACCTATAGCGGACGGTTTACCCACATTCGCACATAAGTGGTCACCCGTCCACAACAGGTCGAGCGCAGGACAGGGAAAGTTCGCCGGTCAAAGACTGATGTTCTACCACTGTGCCACGCAACCAACTCACGTACATTACAGGTGGCACATACTCACCAGCCTTTGGCTTGTCCGAGGCCGACTGAACTGGTGATGCTGCAGGTGAACTGGCTGAACTGATGTCACTGGCAATGTCGCGGTACAAGTGCTCCGACTCGCCACTTGACGACAGTGAACTCAGAGATGCTTGACTGGCTGATGATGATGATCGACTTCGAGAACTGGACAACGGCCGTCCACTGGAGCAAAACAACTCAGACTGTGCAAGTGACATTTCTCTGAACCTAATTACCAACTTTTCTCCCCCCCCATAAATAAGGGGCACTGACTGTTGAGTAAACAAAGTAGGCACGGTTGACTCGGCCTAGGTGATCCACCAGCTCATGTAGTTCTGCCAACAGGATGATGTCATCAGTGTAATGATAGTTCGTGACTATCTGCCCTCCGATTTACAGTCCACCTTGAAATCCATCGAGTTCTCCCCCATCACAATCTCTGCCAGGACGTTGAATAAGTACAGAGAAATGACACAACCTTGTCGAACTCTTTTCTTAACACGAAACCATTCTGATAGTGTTCCCACTACTTTGACCTTAGTGAGCTGTTTTCTGTACAGTTTGGCCAGTAAGTCAAATCAAGTGCAGAGGATATCCCATGTCCATCATAGTCACCCAGAGCTTATCATCTGAGATCGAGTCGAATGTCTTCTTGAAGTCCACAAAGCACATATAGAGTGGTTGCTAGTGCTCGTGTGCCTTGTGCATCAGTATTCTGAGATTCGTGATTTGGTCTCTTGTCCCCCTGCCTTGTCGGAATTCTGCCTGTTCGTCTGCAATTTCTGTTTCGGTCTTCACTTGGATCCTTTCCAGTATGGTCTGAAGAAGGATCGTACTTGCATGTGAGACAAGAGCAAGTATTATGTAATCTGCACACTGTTTAAGACGACCTCTCTTGGGAACATAAACATATGTGAAATGTTAGCATCTAAGTGAATAAGACACAGAAATACAAATAAATCGTAAAAAAGACAAGCAAAATAACACGTACTAATTAACAGTATTACTCACATCACGTTTCTTCCAATCTCCAACTTCTTTTGTCCTCTGGAATCAGTCGACGGCCTATGCCGTCCAGACGCGCGTGACTTCGCCTGTCGGTTACTGTCAGATGTCCGAGTTTTTGAATGACCCAGTCCATGTCCTTTGCCATCACCTCTGTCATAAGGCAGGGCGCTAGTAGGCTTCTGCATCTGTGCAGCCAACACCAGGTCTGAGTAAGACATTCCGGATAATCCCAACATAAGATCACTTTTTGTGGTCGCCGATTTACCGGACGCCGTTACTGTGGATGTCACTGGTGGAGGCACAGGAGCGGGAACTTTGCTAGCAGCTGGTCTACTTGATTCAATCTTCGTTGCAGCAATGGAGTTCTGTGCCACCAGAGCTGTAATACCAGTCAAAGTTTTGACCTCGGTCGTTTCAGTTTCTTCCTCATCTTCCTCCAGAAATGCGGCCGCCACACCACGAGCAACGTTCGGCAGTGATGGACGACTTGCCAACGGCAGCGGCTGAGTCAGCTTCGGCAGCGAGGTAGAAGCGACCACCGGCTTGGCTGGAGGTGGTACTGGCGCTGGAACGGGTGTCGGAGCCACAACTGGCTGAGGTATGGACACAATGGCTGCTGCGGCTGATGACACAGGCGGCGGCTGCGATATCTTCGGTATCACAGCTGGCTCCGTAGCAGCTGGCAGTTTCTTTTCCGGCGGCTTCCTTTCCAGCGGTTTCTTTTCCGGTGGAGCTCTCGCTGGAAGTGGCCCCGAACCAATAAGCAGTGTTTCACTATGTGACACTGGCTTAGTTTCACTGGAAACGTTGACTGTATTGCTGGAAAAACAGCAAAAACACACGACTCGATGAAAACGCAATGTGCAATTTCATAAAGCAATCCGTCAACTCATTATCACCAATGATAAGTGTACACCACCGTTAATGCAGTTGCACACAATTTAGTTTATGATGCGGCTACCACTGGTTTGACATTGTGCAATCCTAGAGAGCACATCAACCTAGGTGCTAGCAGTGGCATAGAGAAGTGACAACTGTCCATCAACAGTCAGTCTGCAGATCAGGAGTGGATGATTCCATTGGGTGTGATGTCCTCACTGGGCTCAGTGCTCCGAGTTAACATCAGTACTCCGACTCCATGAGTTTAGCAATGGGAAAGGCATCCAAGCTGTGAAAATGTCAAATTATCCTTAACCCTTGCTTTACTGGGGGAGACCTGACACTCTCCAGAGTTACTCTAGAAAAAATGCCAATTAAACAACAATGAAAGTGACAGCATATAAATAAACGTGCAGCAAAACTACCAAAACAAACCCCAATAGAACTCATTGCGATATCTGAATTGAAAATAAACAGGCGCAAATATTCTATGATTACTGGTACCAAATGAGGTCTAATGCTATAATTGTATCTCCATAAAAGACGACATAGTCGCTGAAAACTGAGCCAAGATTATAAGTGGAAAATAAATTTTCTTGCAATAATGGCCAGTCTTAAAAGAGACACATCAAATAAAGCCAAAAACTAATGTACTGTTTAGGCTATGTTTTAACTGGATGATGAATGGAAAATCTTAAAAAATTTTAATGATTAAAGAAATGTTCTTGGCTGCCATCTTGGTTAGATGGATGGAAAGGTTTCTCAAGGGGTTGCCAAAATTTAGCCCTAATCACAATACTTAAGACTAATGCTGGTAGTATCTCCTTTAATTCTTGGCTACAATGCTACCACATTGTCTAAAAACATAATACTAGGGAGTTCAGTCAATGTTTACAGCTTCCAACTTTATCAGTCTCAAGCGTGTAAATCTTTAAAATGTATTTCATGTGGCGCTATCATGGCTACGCTTATTTTTCAGTATCTTTTACTTTTTTTCCCTTTCTGACTTGCTTCATTTATTTTCTTGCCTTTCCATCCCTTCCCATTCTACCATGTCATACTACAAAAATACAAAGTACAAACGGCCAATCATTACAACTTGTGGTACACACAGCTGAATGGAACAACATCACACGGTTAGGTGCATTGAATAACTTGGTCATTATAAAATATTACACAATAATCAAAACCAAAAACTGTCTGGCTATGGATATAAAATCACAATATTTACTATGAACAGTTTAACGCTGGTGTCAAACAACTGTCTAAAATTATTCTGCAGCTACTGACAACGAATATGCAGAAATGAAAAATCAAAAGCCACAAAAGTGTGTACGTTACCTGCATCAACTCAAGCAAACTTCCACACTAAACTAGGGACAGGATTTAAACTCAGCACGTAATGCTTAAAGCATTACTGTCATGAAACTACTATCACACTTTTACATTTTAAACCTGACTTTATACTCTGGGACAACCTAATTCCAAACGTGGTTTCACATCTACGGTTCACTTTTACACTCAAGCTAAACAGACGCCTTCGCAAAGTGCTGAAACAGAGAAACATCATCACAAAATACAGCAAGTAAGCACAGCCTAACAGCAATGCCACTAAACAGATGTACCGGTTAAGAAATATGAGAACTACGTTACCAATATTCGTTTATTAAAAGAAAAATTACAACATTTACAAACAAATAACAAAAATTTAAGATACAGGTATATGTGTTCAGATTTATAGAAAAAAATCTTTACATAACCTTAATCAAAATCTCAACTGACTAACATTAACTTATTCGTAAATATATTGACAATACATTGGTTCTAATCTTTCTTACATGACATATGAAATGTAACATACAAATGAAAACATTTCACTACCTGACGGTCTTCTTATCAGGCAAAGGCCGACGAAAGGTAGAAACAACAGGTTTGCGGGGTCTTCTATGAACTCGGCTTCTTGATCTTGACGATGATGATCTACTACAACACAAACATGGCACTAGAAAGAGGATGGACCTCAACATCACCACGTTCACGTAGATGTCTTTGCCACTACATACTTGAACCAAGGTGTCACCTTGACCTGTGACATCCAACATTAAGTCATCAGCAGTGACTGGTGGTTATTCCCTGTAAGTTTTATCAAAATCGTTCAAGATGTTCATGAGACATCATGGTAACAATATCTGTCAGGAAACATGAGCATTCTAATAGGACAGCCAAGAAACAATGCCTTTGCTGACAATGTCAGGTAGCAAAGGTATAACTATAACCAACTTTTTCTTGACGAAAGTACGGTTCAGAATTAGCAGGGAACATGAAACCAAAAATGTGTTCAGTTAATGAACAATAGCAAACAAGCAAACGGCTGAGTTATTTTACATGCTAGAATAATTTCTTCTTCTAGACTAAATTTAGTTATCAGCTATCAAATCCTCATTTACTGCACAGATCAGTGCCATCAACCTGACTTTAATTCCTAATTACCCACCCTGTGTCTGCCTTGGCACTAATCACTACTCCGTTTTGCCGTTGAAGCAGTGTGTGTGTGTGAACAATCTACATATAAGTACATAACTCTGTAGCTGATGGTTCAAACGTTATCATTCGTAAGGTGCAACTATTTTGTGGGAAATTCTATGCAGCTGGATTCCCTACCTGACATCACAAATGACTCACGATGGTCTGATTAATCGCTGGGCTACGGCCGCTCCCTGACAACAGTGCGTCATACAACAAAGCATGTTGAAAATACTTATTCACATTGCACATTAACAGACAAATGGTGGTAGATGGTATTTCCAAACTAAATAGTGTAGCTTTGCCAATCATGTCATTGCCCTATGCACTACAGTTTCATTATATAATTAAGTCAATTAATCCTGGATCTGGAAATGTCAAAACTCACCTGGAGGAATATGATGAGTGACTGCGAGATGACCGGCTGTAGGACGAATACGATGACGAAGAGGACGAGCGCGATCGCGATTTTGACGAGTAAGAGCTACACACAAACAAACAGACGACACAGAATATAAAAACTTAAATTCACCCAGCACCACCGACGCATAACAATTTATCAGTTGTTTTCCTGTGTGAACCTTAACTGATGAGTTGCCCCACAGGATCTGTTCCGGAAGAGAACGTTTGCATAAAATCATTATGGGTGTGTTTTTACAGTTTGATGCCCTATGATATCCTTCCTTCACTTGCTTTTGAAACACACTGAATCTATATCCTCTAACATCATCCCACTACATATTCCAGACTGACTTAATTCTATCTATCTCCATATGGCCACATGGCATGTTAGTCATAAACCCACCAGTAATTAACCGACCGGTACCGTAGTTTCTGCCAGGCCCACAGTTGCCTTCACAGCTTCAGAGCATCACCGCTCTCGGCCAGTACCAGTTTACACTGCTTAACAAACAGACAGTGTGTGTGAACAACTTGCCTCCGGTTGCTGTGTGACAGAGTTATGGCCATCGACTGAACCTGCGAGTTATTGAGTTAGTTGGGATTTTTAACGTCCCTTTTCAGCTTAAATATCGCTATATCAGAGATGAATAATC
>Ga0209363_1000676_pt1 | contig 14217 bp, 8 predicted proteins | sample WorMetexBAHAMAS3_FD_187385 | JGI IMG/M metagenome (GOLD analysis project Ga0209363, IMG submission 187385) | Marine gutless worms symbiont microbial communities from Max Planck institute for Marine Microbiology, Germany - Inanidrilus exumae... | ecosystem: Host-associated > Annelida > Digestive... | reverse complement strand
CCCCTCCACCGCACTTATATGCTCGCATAAATGCAACCGTTCCCCTTATATGCGCCGTTCCAACGCCGAGCGTATACGACCGGATTGCTCACTACCGCCCACCCACCGTCCCAAGATGGAACGCAATGCCCGCCCGACGAACGAACGAACGACGGGCAAAGTCCGATGGGCATTAAATGCTGAGCCAGCCGACTGGTTCCGCTCGCAGGCTGCCTACATCACCGAACCAACATCGCCATTGCAGTGTTTTTAGTGGTCTTTCTGGTCGTTGTTTCCTGAGAACTGCCCAACACTTCCGCAACGTCATTTGATCCCTGTATGAATGCATGGCGAGATCAGTCGACGACACCGCTTGCCCATCCCCGCACGTTCGCTTCCCCACTCGCAAACAGCAGGACTGCCGGGACAGCAGGGACAGTCTAGGCACTGTACTTAGTGAGACCGTCACGATGGTCTCACTTAGTGCACCCCCTACCGTCGCATGCAGTGAGCAATTAGCGCATTCCAGGACAACCGGAACGATCTTGAAGCCGCGACATACGCCGACATCCACCTTTTTCTAATTAACAGGTCTAGCTTTGACACTGACCGATATTCGCCACCACCACCCGCCACCATGGTGGCATGTAAAAAAACACCGCCACTGACAGAGTCGGAAATTCCTGCCATCGTAACAACACTAATTACTACATGCACGTTGGACAAATATATGGTAGCATTGTAATATAACTTACTTGCATGCTTGAAATGTTATCTTCTTTCTTGTAAGTTTGCAGTTATAATGTTGGCAAGATGCAGCCATACCTCTGAATGCATATGTAGTTGACACATTTCTCTATTCGTCGGCATGTCATGCTGAATATTTGAGGTTTGATGTGATTGGTAGCTGAATACTATAGGATGTGGTGTTCAGTGATTTTAACAACTAGTCTTCGACGTCAGCATGTGTTATCTGTGCGTTTGTTTGTTTGCTAAATTACGTTACAAGCAGGAGAGTGACAGCACTAGTAACAAGTGGTCGAATAATTTTGACAAAAGGTCGCATCGTATACTGTGCCGTTATTGACAATTGAATGATCAGTTTTGCTGCATACACTGCAGCAGCAGCAGAGACCCCGATGCTTTTCAGTGGGCCGAACATCCCTTAAAAATTGCCCCTTCCCATGGGGGATCTCTATCCCATCTAATACATAGTTTCTTGAGCCCATGAGTCAGCTGTCCAAATAGCATCTTGATTGGTTCAGCCATTTTTACACAGTAAAACTGTGTGACCAGCACAGACAGACCACACTACCACGTAAGTGTCTGTCAAAATATTGTTGGCTTATTGAGCATGATGTTGATCACATTTGATTACATGCAGCTCATGAGAACTTGCTGGGGAAGAATTAACTGTACCGAGAAACTGGTTCCTTTTCAGGTAAGCATGCAATCTGTGTGTTGCTGACAGGGAACGTTGCAGCAGTTACTGGACAAGAAAGATGACACGAATAGCCAGGATGAAGTGTGCACATCGCTTGGTGAATTGGAGTTTTTTGTGTCTCATTAGTGGGTTTCACGTATTAATTCTGACTTTGGCATAATGATGTTAACTGTTATTGTTGTCTAATGTTGTAGTGTGTGATTGCTTAAACAGCTATAGAAGATACTATGTTATATAACTTGAAATGTAGTGGTTTACAAACGTGTTTTGCCACCAGACATTTTGTAGTGCAGTATTTACCATACCACCGAGGAGTACAACTGTGTAAATGACCGATTGGTTGTGTGCAATAAACCAAACCTAGCGGTATAACAACCCACTGTGCGGGATCTCAGTGTATGTAACAAGTGTTATGCTGATGATGTAAACTGCTTGCTCATGTGTTAGATTTGCATGGTATCAAGACACGCAACATTGACGATCTGTCTGGCGGTGAACTGCAGAGATTTGCTATAGCCATTGTCTGCATTCAGAGAGCTGATGTGTGAGTTTGAATTTCATTAACTGTCACTGTCGGCTGTCATAGAAATGACTCAGTACTTTAACTTGATACAGAGGGTCCTGTGGACTCTGAATTAATTGATCTGTATCATAACATGTGCTGCATGCTGTATAAATATATTTAATATGCCCAGTGCGTATTATCCACATATGCCTGTAGGCAGGGTGTGGATATATCGTTTACTGTTTGTTTGTTTGTTTGTAAGTTTGTGTTTGTTTGTTTGTACGGTTACGGATTTTTCTGCCGACGATAAAGCTGTTGGCGTCAAATTTTTCTGGGCAGTTCATTGGCACCAAAGGCAGGGAATCACACATTTTGGGGGAACTTTGCTCCCCCAGAAGCCCAAAATCGGACGAATCAGCCAGCACGTGGGCCATGCGCACTGGGCCGCAGGCCACGAGGGTGTGGCCAGTGGCCCGTGCACGGGCCAATTTGTCCAGCACGTGGGCCATGCCTACTCACATGTAAACATTACCGTAGAGATACGCTGACCTAAATGTCATGCTAGAGATGTGTCGTTCGTGGAATATCGCGTGGTGTGTGGACCTAGGATCGGCATGTGTGGATAGAGGTCAGTCTCCACTGACTTACTTGTTAAGCAATTTTGTTTAAACACATTTTGATGAAATTGATACATGTGTGTGAATTATATGCAGATTTATGTTTGACGAGCCTTCGAGTTACCTGGATGTGAAGCAGAGGTTGCGTGCTGCCATGGCAATCCGCAATCTTCTCGCAGCCAATAAATACATCATAGTCGTGGAGCATGATCTGTCAGTTCTGGACTACATGTCAGATTTCATCTGTTGTCTCTATGGTGTGCCTGGTGCATATGGTGTTGTTACCATGCCATTCAGCGTGCGTGAAGGTACGTTGGCCATAAACTCACCTCACTGTTTTGTTGTTGTTTTTTTGACAGACGATTGCTTTTACACACTCCTTCTTGAATTCTGTTTAACAGGCCAGTTTTTGCTATGGTGGTTATGTGGTTTCCGTCCTCAGTTATGTGTAAACCGTTGATTACTGATTGTTGATTGGTTGATCGGGTCCTGATGCTGGAGAGCCAGTGTACAGGATGTTGCGTCCTTTCCATCAGTGGTGAGTAGTTCAAGAAAGGATGGGGTACAGTGGGTGATTATTCCTGGTTGGAGTCAATGATTTGAGTTCCATTCAGTATTTGACACTGCTGACTGAAGGACATGCTGCTCTGTTATTTTCCCCAAAGCTTCTCTGCATGTCTTGTTTACTGGCTGTGGTTAATAAGTTACTTTTTTATTACTAATATTATGTTTGTAAATAAGGATTTGCTCACTGTGATAAACTGACAAATTTAATTAACAGCAGTTTACAAATTTTCTTGTCTTTTGCTATAATTCTTTTAATTTGTAAACTTTTGTATTACGATTATAGACAATAATAAAAAGTTTTAATTTTTCGTTGCGGGGGCTGCTTTACTGGCTAGTAAAAAGTGATATTGGCAGGTAATGCTAATATTATTAACTGGTTTTTTATTACTGTCGACTTCTTGGTGTAGCCTATGATTAAAATCCAATGCTGTTCACATTCTGAACACCAGTGTTGATTACATTTGAATATGAGGCTACGCATACCAGCAGATTGTTGAATGGTTTAAAGAATTTGCCTTGTCTGAATTGTTTTGTTGTGGTTAATAGATATCGGCTTAAGTCTGTTTTACTTTATTGTAACTTTGCCTTGTCTGAATTGTTTTATTGTGGATAATAGATATCGGCTTAAGTCTGTTTTACTTTATTGTAAGTATTACTGTTCTGTATTTGTATTTTTAAGGTATTAACATCTTCCTGGATGGTTTTGTTCCAACGGAAAATCTGCGATTTCGAGAGACATCACTGATCTTCAAGGTGTCCGAGACTGCTACGGAAGAAGACATAAAACGACTTTGCTGCTATGAATATCCAAAGATGAGTAAACAGCTTGGTAGGTCAATAAATGATGTCACATTTGCACAGTACTGTGGTGTTGTCGGTCTTATTTTGACTACTATATTGTCGGGTCACGTGAGTTGAAGGCTACAGGGAGTGTTGTTACTGGCCCGCCTACACATAGTGTCGGCGGGCCAATATTGTTTTGATTGCTAGCGTCTCTCGTCGTCTGTAACACTCCACGGCGGCACAACGTAACTCACCAGAGGGCAGCATGCGACGGCAGGCCAGTAGTGTTACAACCTACAAGTCTGGCTATGTTTCCCCAGTAGTTTTTCACACTGAACGTCATGCATATGGCTGTTTTTTTCTGGTTACAGGTGACTTCAAGCTGGATATTGAAGCAGGTGAATTTACGGATTCGGAGATCATTGTCATGCTTGGTGAGAACGGAACTGGAAAGACCACGTTCATTCGGATGTTGGCCGGACGTCTAGAGCCCGACGGTGGAAGTGAGTGTTCTCTGTTAAACTGAAGTTTTTTCCAACAAAAACTTGTTATTTGAAATATATTTTACGTTTGTTAATAACTTTTATTTAGAGCAGCAGTGGAGCAGTATTTTTTATTCTGTCCTCAATAGACAAAATTGATTGATTGAGTTAAGATTTTACATCCCGTTCATCACAGAATAGGTCATTTTGGTGACATTCTTCCCAGCCATTCTGTTGGCTTGGTACTGAAGAAACTAAACACAACAACAAAAACAAGCAACACAGGAATAAAATGATCTAACCCAACAAAAAAAACGCACAAAGTACTAAACTTGAACAAACACTTAGTAATGAAACCCAAACCTAATACAACATGCAAAATTTAAGAACTGTTTACTTGTGTATATGTATCATTGTGCATACCTGTCGTACACAATACAGCACAGAATAATTGTGATATTTTCCCTCCTAACTGCCAGACAATCATCATAGCTCTGAAGCTGTCTATTCAAGGGGAGGGGGTCATTAGATGAGAAATTAGACTAATTTGATTGCCATTTCCTGATGAAACAGTGTTTGCTGGTTGTCCCATTAGTTGGTGATTAGAACTGATCCCTTCATTCACTAAGTGACATGGAAAGTACACATAGACTCTCCAGTGACAGTACACCACAATGCACACAGCATTTTATTTATCGGAAAAATATTATTTTTCATTAACTGATATAGAAATTTTACTATGACAGTAATTTTACATTCTGGCAACAGTGAAGAATCGGTGCGCTTATAGATACATGTGGGACAAGTTCACATTAGAATGTAATTCCATAGGTGTACTGTACTCATCGTTGGATAGGTTGAAGTTAGTATTTAGCAAGTGTTGTGTCTGTGATAGCAAAAGCTCCATACCTCAACGTAAGCTACAAGCCACAGAAGATTAGTCCGAAGTCTCAGGGCACGGTACGGCAGCTGCTGCATGAGCGCATCCGTGATGCATACATACACCCACAGTTCATCACTGACGTCATCAAGCCACTGCAAGTTGAACAACTCTTTGATCAGGAGGTCTTTAATACTTGCTGTTTTGTGACAATAGGTGTACCTCTCACACAGTATGTGGAAAACTAGTGAAATAACAGTTGTTGGTTGTTGGCAATTGTCTTTTTACAGTGGCGCTTGCATGTGCCGTGCATTATGGGATATGTTGTCGTTTGGTGATTTTCTTTCATTGATTTCTGGAATGGCATCTGGCTAACCACAAATTTACCCGAAAATGGCTGTTAAATCAGTTTTGTATGTGTGTGTAAGTTTATTGTGCTATATTGTGCTGCCTTTTGGCATACTGTTATTCTATAGTTGTATATTAAATAAAATAAGTTTTGTAAATGGTATTGGTCTACTGTGAGCTGGGCCAACTAGGCATTACAGAGTTGGATGAGGTAAAATGGCATTAAGAAGCATACCTTGAGGTGGGACTTAGAAGTTGAATAATTTTAAAGATGATATGCAATGATTTTTTGGTTGTTAAAGTAAATTGCCCATAGTATGTCTTTAATGTAAGCAAATCTATTTGAATATTAAGGAACATCAAAAAATTAGGAAATTTTAGAAAAAGTGCCAGAAAGTGCACACCCGATGATTTGTTTACTATTGCAAGTAATGACGTCATACCAAGAAAACAAACAAGGGAACAGGATATTGGAGTGTTGAGTAAGACATTACACAACACATAAGCATAACGACGTAGAAATAGGTTCTTAAAACATAAACTGGTAAAATAAATAACTTCTTATCTTATCTCAATAACGCATAACAATGCAAACAAAACTAAAGTGTATCCTGGTATGACGTCACACATGACGGAAACAGCCGAAGAATAACTATACCAAAAAGACCAATAAACTTGTACTTTTTAGCATTTTGCGGAATAATTTATCAAAATTTGTTACATAGACTGGTTTATATTGCAGTAAGCAGCTAGAAACTAATTTTAATGAATTTGGTTAAAAAAATCGTTGCATATCACCGTTAAAGTTGATTCCAGATAATCAGAACAGCAGCAAAGAAAGTTAACACACAGTTGATGACAGATGTTGGCAGAGTTGCCGTTGGCCTGAAAAGTCCTGAAATTTAGCATCTAATTTTTCAGAGTCTTGTAACATCCTGAAGTTGCTGTAAATTTGTGAAAATTGAGCTGAGAAGTCCAGAAGAACTCTTATTGTCTGTACCTGAGCATCTAGAAGCAGCACACCTCTGACTATGTATGATTGCTGATGAGATGTTGCATACAGTATCATCACAAATTATTGTGAAATACTTCTCAGTGTCAGTAGTTCAAATGGTACAAGATATGTTGGTTTGAACTCTGTTGTGCAGTGTTGCATTTCTGCCGGCAAAAACCTTTCTGCCAGACTTGAGGTCTAAACGGGTTTAAGTTGGAAAAAAAACAAAATACTACTGGTAGTACAGTGGTACCTAATGTCACGGGTTAACAAGATTTCATGATTATCTTGCAAGATAAACTCAGTAACCCACCTGTGCATCTCAGTCTTACCAGCGGTTATTTAAAATATGTGTCAACTCAAATGAAAACTATATACCTGTGAGGCCAAGTAAAATGACGTAGTTGAACATTGCACTTAAAAAACAAAAGTGTAACAGCTGTTTTGACTACTTAAAATATGTCTACATTAATCCTCGCTAAATACGGAACAAATATAGTCCGTTTTGAGTCTGTATTGTGAAAAGTGAGTTTCATTTATTGCATTGCTGCAGTAGATAAAGGTAAAGACTTCCCATACTCATTACCGAGCGTTGGGCCCGGAGATGATCCCGGTGTACAGGCAGTCAGCCCGCAGGTGACTGTAAGTCATCCACTCAGCGGTAGGCTGCCATTACTTTCAACCAGGCCTGTGATTACCTTCCCAGCTGCTGAGCATCACCGCCCCTTGGCCGGTACCAAGTTATACTGCTTGGTGAGAGGCACATAGGTGTGAACAACTTGCCCAAGGTTGTTACGCAGCTTAGCCCTGAGCAGGATTTGGACCCAGGACCTGTTGATCGCAAGTCCAACGCTCTACCCGTTGCGGCACCACGCCACCTACTGCAGTAGATATGTTTTAGTAAAAACTTGCAGAAAACTGCTCCTGCTGGAATGGTTTAAACCCCACACAGTTTAAACTGTGATTTATACTGCTGATGGCAGAAACTTGCCAACCCTGCTATTATGACTGCCTGTGTTCAACTAAAAGTATTGAAGATAAAACTTGTCGTAAATGTGTTAGATCAGTGACCATTTGTACCAGTAACAACTACCTGAAATTTTTTAATGGAAAGCCATGAAAGTGATACCTGCTGTATGACTGTCTGGCTGGCTGTGGCAGGTACTGAACTTGTCCGGTGGTGAACTGCAGCGTGTGGCACTGACGTTGTGTCTTGGCAAGCCAGCCGATGTCTATCTCATTGATGAGCCGTCGGCATACCTCGACTCTGAGCAGCGTCTTCACGCTGCCAAGGTCATCAAAAGGTCAGCAGTGCACTTGCTGCATAGTACCTCCGAGGGACAGAAGTCCTCGTAGAAATGACTGTCTGTTTTCTAGCCAGTTGTTCTATAGTCGGTTTAGTCGTTGAAATTTTCGTGGTGTTTATTAGTTGGTAGACAATGAGGCAGCGATCTTTAAGACAGCTTAGCCACATACTGACAATATATACATATTACAGTCAATCTTGACGTAAATAATCTCGACATAAATACTATTTTTACATGGATATTGATCAACTGTTTAATCTCTCAACTTGCAAAGAATTACAGATTCTACAAAAATATCAATATATGTGATAAATTACAGTTCTATGGATGCCTTATAATATACAGTAAAGGGGCACTTATGCCATCAGTCCACGTAAATTATTTCTGCTACTGAGAGTAGCAAAAACGTAGGTGCTGAGAGAATATATCTCTGTCGCTTTGAATATGCCATTTTATTCCAACAATACGCAGTTCAGTAGTAGTTGATATTGATATGTGGTGCATTTTTTGACTTCTGGCAACCATCACATTGGTTGATTTGTATCGATGTATTACTGATAAAGTAAGCATGAATCGATTTTCATTTGGTGTATGAGCCATAATTATTTACGTATGAACATTGTTAATAATCTCCTGAGTATGTCTGTCTATGCAGGTTTATTCTGCATGCTAAGAAGACTGCTTTCGTTGTTGAGCACGATTTCATCATGGCCACGTATCTTGCTGACCGTGTTATTATGTTTGAGGGAAAGCCATCTGTTGAAACAGTCGCAAATGAGTAAGTAGACTGTAGAAGTCATTGCCATGTATATCATATATATTTTCATACAGCCATGGCACAGTGATGAAGGTGACGGATGCTCACCAAATTCATTGCAATATTTAAGTCATGAGAAGTGCAATGAAGGACGTCTGAGAGAATTGTTCTGTTGCATGAAAATAATGCCACTCATCATTTGGCTCATTGAAGTCCTCAAATCTGGGGAGTGTATAAAGTGTGCCTAGTCATAGTGCTTCTGCAAAGAATATTTATTATTCCTGTGCTTGCTGTCCAACATCTTAACAATTTACCATTATTTAGTTATGCAGTGGGGTGGTTGTAGTAATTGAAATTGCATTGCAAATGAACGATTACTAAGCATAACAAGGTGTCGCCCTAACAGGATGTAGCACTACTGGTCCGCCGTCCATGCTGCCCCCTGGTGAGTTACGTTGCATATGCGAGTGTTACAGATGCCGACAGACGATGCCAGATGCCAGCGACCGTTACTAGTCTTGCCCCCGTACACTTTGGGCGGGCCAGTAATAATGTTATATTCATTGTTGTTATACTTTTGCCATGGTTATCAGGCGAAATATAAATGAGTAAAATGTATACATATTTTGTGAGAAGTTGACCGATAGACGTGGCTGATGAAGGCAGAAGATGAAGTGGAGTTTGATAGAACTGAAACGAGCATGATCAGACAGAAAGAAAAATACTGAGAGAAGTGTTGGGATTGGAACCATTGAGGCTGTTGATAAGGAAAGGTAGACTCGGTTGGTTTGGACATGATGAATGTAGAGATGATATAAATGATTGGATAAGATTTTGAACAGTAATGATAAAGGCCCAAGGTAGCCATGGTTGCATGGTGTTAAGCAGGATATGAAAAGTCCTGGTATGTCCTGAGAGGATGCACGTTTGGAACAAGTGAAGGACGACAATTAAGGCAGCAACAGGTAAACCCAGGTATGCCTGTAAAATAGCAGTTAAACACTGTTGTGTGAGTGGCATATAGTGGTTCATTATGAGTTCATATCGTGTGCACGTAGCTGATTTTGTGATGTAATCAATGAGTGTAATTGCTGTGTGTGTTTGACATACGTTTTGTTTGTATTTAGGCCTCAGAATCTTCTTGTTGGAATGAACAAGTTTCTGGAATCGCTTGATATCACATTCCGACGGGATCCAAACAACTTCCGACCACGAATCAACAAGCTTCACTCAGTCAAGGTTTGTCGTGCACTTGGTCATTCAAGGTGATTGTTTCTGAAAGTGCATTAGGGCTTCATAGTTTTAGGGTGGCACATTAATCGTCACTAAAGATGACTTCAGCATTGAAGATAAGCAAATTACTAAACTGCAAAATGATGGATTTTTGTGGAAATCCTAGGAATCTATCTAGGAGTGACCTTTGTGCTAAATGTCGAATAAGTAATAGGAGTGCTGTGGCTTTATTTGGTCGTCAGAGCTAAGGGTTTTCAGAGCTGTCGGATGCTCCACCTACTGTCTAGTTTATGCTGAATAACTAAAAGTTTGCATCTATACTACAAAATTGCTCTGTCACACGTAACATCGCCATTGGTCGATCGATCACGGTGAACAGTCGTCACAGCGGCCACACGACAGTGGAGTTAGGGGGACGAGGGGGAGTGGTGGCATCCCATGCACTGAGCTCACGGGCCGACAGCCATATTGACCGCTGGCACATTCATGGCTGTACGCAGTGGTGGCGGCTAAGGGGCTCAAGCCGTGACATTGCAAAGCGGTGTGTTAGCTTGTTTACCTAAAATCTAAAAGCAACTGCATTGCACCAACTCACAGATTGCTATGCACTGACTAACACTTTTAACCATTCATGGTGTCTCCACTATAAAAATGTCAGATTGCACAATAAATTGAAAAGGTGTCAGAAATTTTAGATTTTCTCAGGCCCTATGTGGGACCAGGGCAATCCCCCCTTATCACTGCATTTCTCCACTTTTCCATCTTCTACTCTATTTTTTAGTATTTTTTACTTTTCTTTTTGTACTCGCTTAATCTATTTTCTTGCTTTTCCATCCATTCCCATTCTGCCAGAATCGTCTCACTTCGTTTCCAGGCCGGATGTTGTAGGAAGCGACTAAACCTATTTTTGTTGTAGATTTTGTGTTATATATATTTTTAGTTAAGGATGCATGCTTGTTTTTGTCGTATCTGATTTAGTTTTGTCTTGTGGTGTGATACTTGTCTCCCCCTGTTGTAGGCGCTAGCATAATAATTTAAATGAGCCTCTCAATCCCTTTCTCTTTTTGGGTGGCTGCTGAACAAAAGGGCAGCCATGCTTGAGGTTAATATATCGCTGGACTTTTTTCACTGGGTAGGGATAGCTCTCCACCCCTGACCTTTCGTCTCTGATATAGCCATATCTGTGCTGAAAAGGTACATTAAATTCCAACTAACTAGATTTTCTCAAATTTCTGTGGAATTAGTAGTCTTCAGTTTTTGTAGGTGATATTACTGTGAGTCGTCAATCTTTGCTGCACAATTTTCCACCGCTTTTTATGCCACTAAATGGCTTTACAGTTAATGTAAACATGTGGTTGTATTGTCAGGACGTTGAGCAGAAGAAGAGTGGGAACTTCTTCTTCTTAGAAGATTGACGACTCACAGTCGTCAGAGCATGATCAACTGGCTATGCAGTCTGCTTCATGTTGAGAGCTACTTAACTTTCGTGTTGCTGGCATCCAGAGTTCTGTGAAATGTCATCCTTGGAAAGCTGCTTCTGCAAATGTTCCACATTGAGATAGTGAGATAATGTGAAACATTGGGGGAAAATAACCGTGTATTGTGCTTTATTTATTGTTATACTGTTGGAATAACCTTGTTAATTAGACATTTCATGTACACACAACACACACCAGTTTGATTTCCTGTTGTCTTCACGATCCTCATGCAAAATTTTGTGCGGTTAGATGACACCAGAATAACTCGCCGGACTGCATCCCGGCAGACTCCTCGTGGAAGTTTCGTTGCTGGCGTGTGCCAATACATATTTTTTATAGATAACTGAACGAAATATTTCGAACATTCACGTTTCGTTAGTCACAACAGTCATTTCAGCTTGGTAAGAATAATAGATTTGTGATGCTGTCCATATACTTGTGGTTTGACGTTGATGAAGCTATAGATTAAGAATGATGTCTTTATCTGTTACAAAAATACTTAATGCAGAAAGCCAGTCTGTTAAGATATATCATCCATACTTCATAAATGCACAAAAATATGTCAAGAGTACACATCAATAGATAATCTGTCAGCTTTTTACCACATGTTAAGTGTATCTCGTACACGGTGGGCTGCAAGCATATCTGATCAGTAAACCACCTATACACCGCAGTTGATATTCTATTTGTGTATACGTACATAGATCTAAGAGTCATAACGTTAGAACAGTGGATTTTTAGAACACTCCAGTGTTTTGACAACTTCCAGGAGGGTGTCAAAGGTCAACTTCTGGGTTGAGTACTGGCATCTTGGACAAAAGTTAATAACACTTTACGGAAGGGATATAAATTCTGCCACTCTGTTGGGCCAAAAAGCTTTCAGCTTCATTAAGTCTTTGGTTCTGACCAGGTCTCTGCTCTTGAACTTTGCTGAGGCTATAATTCACATCCCAGTTATAAGGTTGCGCTTGGCCCGTACCCTTCCCCACGCTCAGGCAATGTCCAAACCGTCATTCATTTGTATAAATTGTATTGATTAGTTACATATGTACAGAGATACTGCCATCTGGTATACAGTTAGTCGCATGTTGTGGTGGGCACATTTTGTACAAAGCAGTCGGTTAGGCGTATAAACTCACTACATCACGTAGTACAGCACAACGCTAATATTCACACTATTTTCAGGATAGTCAGCGTTGTTAACGAAGCGTCTACGATCATTAAAGTACAGTGATGTTAGTCGAGGCCAAATGCCAAAATTTTAGCCATGCCGCCAGTCTGGCCTTGAGGCCTTGGCCGATTTTAACTCGTGTTCCCAAAATGGCTATACTCCTCCAGGGATTTGATGCTAGGCTCGCTAACTGACCATTTTTAGTTTGACTTTTGGGCACTCCGGCGCTTAAGGTTCACCACCAGAGTGCCCGAAAGTAATGGTCGGTTAGCCAGCCTGGCATCGAATCACAGGATTAGTGTAGCTGTTTTGAGAACACGAGTTACAATAGGTTAATATATCTAGTAAATTCCGGCCATGGATTTTCTGGAATAGTATCTTGAATAACAAACGGACACTCTACAACAAATGTCGTGAGTATGCGGAACACGTGGCTAAATGGATGTCGTGGTCACAGGTCACACCTACTACGAGGCCGCTGGAAGCAGTTTTTGCCGCGCCCGACATTGCAGTAGCAAACGCAGCGCAGGCGCGATGCCAGCGACCACATGCGTAGAATGCGAGCTCGAAGACGCCTGTCAGACCACACAAGTAGGGGCGGAATGACGGCGGCCGTTAGCGTCATCAGCGCGGCCGCGGCAAGGGAGAGGTTGTAGCCGATGTAGCGACTGCTCGTGAAACCGTTCCAGACGCTGACGCCGGCGTACGGAAGAGACAGTGCGGCGCAGAGCATCAGCGCGACGCAGGTGCGACGGGCTCGCTCCATCTCGCGTCTGACGCGTCGCAGCTGGCCGTCATCCGTCGACCATTCGTTCTCGGCGTCGAATGCCGCCATCGAAGATCGTTCCTCGCTGACCGCGGCGTCCTGGTTCGCCGCCGTCCCCGACGTGGTCCAGATCTGTCCCTTGCCGCTGTCGTCGTCGTCTTCGTCGGTGTTGGTCGAGCACGGCTCGCGGTCCTCGTCGACGTTGAGGCCCGAAACGATGATCGACGGTGGGTCGAGCGGCAGCGACGACACGTGCTCCACTGCGTTGTGACATCTGCGCAGTTCTGCGCGACGCTTCGAAATCGACGCCACACCTCTGTCGACCGCCGTAGCTGTCACATGTTCTTGCCGTGTGAACTCAGAACCACGTGCGGTGTTTCCAGACTGGTCTGTGTCATCCTCATTGCCGTCATGGTTGCCAGTCTTGTGGTTCCTCTCCTTATCTGCGTCGCTGTTTTTCTTCTCAGTTACGTTTGTTTCGTGACGATTTGCCCGACTACAGCTGTCCACGTTTTCACTCTCTGGTTTCTCATCGTGGTGGATTTCGCCGGACTGCTTCGTGGTTGCTTCGTCGTCGACCTCCACGTCCTTGTCTGCCGTTTCCTGGTCCGTCGTCTCCACCTCGGCAATGATGCACGGCAAGGTGGGGCGGACGGCGACCGGGCTGCCGCTACGGCGCGCCGTATTACACGGGGAACTCCTGAGCGCACCTTGCAGCTCGGCGAACTGGTAGCTGCCGGAGAGTCCGGCCACCGCCGCCTTCGGGTTCTCGAGCTGGTTGGCCAGCGCCGTGATGTCGACCGACCACTTGCGCACGTAGTGGTACTCGGGGGTCGTGGCGCCGCTGCCGCTGCCCGACGGACTGATTCCGGCGACGGCGGTGAGGCCGGTGTCGCTGAGTGATCC
>Ga0209363_1000675_pt1 | contig 14220 bp, 5 predicted proteins | sample WorMetexBAHAMAS3_FD_187385 | JGI IMG/M metagenome (GOLD analysis project Ga0209363, IMG submission 187385) | Marine gutless worms symbiont microbial communities from Max Planck institute for Marine Microbiology, Germany - Inanidrilus exumae... | ecosystem: Host-associated > Annelida > Digestive... | reverse complement strand
CTTTTGGGTGGCTGCTGAACAAAAAGGCAGCCAGGGTTGAGGTTAATATATCGCTGGCCTTCCTTCACTGGGTAGGGATAGCTCTCCACCCCTGACCTTTCGTCTCTGATATAGCCATATTTGTGCTGAAAGGGGACGTTAAACTCCAACTAACTAACTAACACAGGTTGTCTTGTTCCTGTATTATGGCCGTTATGGCCGTAAAATGGTGTTGTTGTTGTTGAACTATCTGTGACTTTCTGTTCTCTAGTTAATTTAAAACTGCTGTTTGTTCTTTTGAACTCGTGGTTTATGCAGTACACGTGACTCGGCTAACCTGCAACCTGTGTTCATCTCATTTTGGCTATTTCGGATTTCTCTCTGGCTTTCTAACTCTTCTTTGTCTAGCTGTAGGATGAACAGATGGACAGACATGGTGCACTACGTAATACACCTCCTAGAGGGAGAGCCATGAAAAATTTTGCTTAGAAAATGCCATGGGTTTTGTTATTGTCTGGCACTGTATGTTTTTTGTTATGGAACCCGGCCTTACCATTGGTTATTGTGGGAGGATTGGCAAGTTCAAAGAAAGGCAAAATTGTGTGTGTGCGTGTGTGTGTGTGTGAGTACGTGCATGCATGTTCATGTGTGAAATGTATGCATTATGTAAATTTATTAGTAGGACAGAATTGCAACAGCAGTTACTAATATGTTATTAATGTGTAGGGCAAAAAGAAAGACCTGTCAGCTTTTCAGCTGCTTGGCAAACGAGAACATATGATCACATCAAATGAGGAGATAAATGGCAAGTGTTTCTGTTGCCAACATGCGCATTGTTCACTTATGGACTAGGTTTTTCGATGGTATTGATCCAGTAATTTATGAATTGTAGTCTACTGGACCACTCTGCCATCTTGACTGCACATAAATGGGTTGCTGACCTTTCCTTTAGTTCTGCCATAAGAAAACTACTTCTTGCACAACTGTAGCGTCTTCGCAGACTTTACTAACAGAACTGTATAGCCCTCCAAACAATAAATAGTTTTGTTTTTGAATTCTGTGAAAGTTCTTTCTGCAGTCGTGCAAACTGTTTTCTTATAGCAGGATTAGCTAGAAAGCCCTTACTGTAGGTTATAGTGACCACTTTGGCATAAAGAATTCAACAAACAACCAATAAATTGTATGTTATGTGCATGTTCGGTGCATCCTACATACATTTTCATTTCATAGCGTGCATTTTTAACCAAATTATAAACACTAAAATTGCCTTCAGTTTATCTTGTTCTGAAAGCCATCGCTTTAAAACAGCAAATATCAAAATTTTATCCGCTAATTCTAGGCACAGAAGCTAGCCATCACATTTATTTCAGTCAGCATCCTGTCATACTACTGGACCGACACTCCAGAATTCATTGCCTGATCATTTGCGATATCCAGCTGTCAACCTCGAGCAATTTAGGCGGGACCTGAAGATGTATCTGTTTGCTGCACATTCGTAGCGTTAGCGCATTAGACGTGGTCACGTAATTGTGCTTTACCAATAGACTTTTACTTACTTACTTACTTACTACATCATCGTCTCCAATTTTGCGGCCATTTTCAAGGTGAACATGGGTTAGCCAGCTCCCTCTCAGCTTTCTTTCTGTGTTTATTCTGAAAGAGCACATTTGTGAATAAATAGCACCAATTTTTGTGGGCTGGATGCCCTTCTGTTACCAAGCCAGCAGTGTCATAGCACTGAATGAAACACAAAGCACTGACCCCAGTCGGAGAAAGTCACCCACTAGCCCCATCCTTTCTTCAGCCACTACCATCCTCCAGCGGGAAAGGGCATTGCTTCCTTTTCTGTTTATGGTAAATGGTTAAGATAATATGTGCAGTGGCATTGTAGGTGAATTGTCTGGAGTGAGTGGCAGTGCAGTGCAGCGAACGGCGACGGCTCGTGAAGATTTCGACCGTCAGTTGTTGGAATGCATGAATGATGAGACAGTCGCTCACGACTACCTGTACAACCCAAAGATCAACAAGTGCACGCTGAGTTTCACCAAGAATTATCTGGAGGCAGAGTATCGGAAGAACTACACAAGCTCAGAGTCAGCTGAGATGGTGGCTCAGCCGACATTTGCCGTGCCGCGCTACAGTGGCCTCTGTGATGTCATCGTTTCCTTTTTCTTCTTTGTGATGGTAGTGTCGTGCTGCCTTGTAGGATTCAAACGTCACACTACGTGTGTCTGGATCGTTGTTTGCGTGGTCGGGGTCGTCATCGAGGCGGCAGTCCTGCTGCCGATGTTCTTCAATGTCTGGTTGTCGCGGCCCATCTCGCTCGTTCACAAATTGTCCAGCTGGTATCCACGACATCTGTTTGGCGTCATTGTGACAAGTTTGCCATCGGTGGCTGCATACTCGGCATTTTCGTGCTCCGTGTTTAAAGACGTCTCTGGCAGTGATCGGTTCTACTGCCTGCTTGTCATTACAACTCTACTGCACTACTGCAATTTCACGATGCTGAGTTCGTGGATGAAATCACCGTTAGCAACTGTTGCCGGCATTGTCCTCATAATCCTCATCCGTGTTGGTACTTGCCCAGCATCATATGACCCTCCATCGGATACCTCCATCAGTGTTACCAGTAGTAATATATCTGGGGATCCAATTCCAGAGATCTTTAGTGGAGGCCATCCATTTTTGTGGAAGCTACCAATCCTTGACATTATGTTGCTGTTGTTGCTGGTGTGGTTCTTGAACCGTGAGATCGAGATCAGCTATCGACTTTGCTATCACGGAGATGTCGAGGCGGTGTCTGACCGACAGAAGATACAGGTATTAGCAGAGCTGATATTGACTGTGTTTCGTTGTTTTGTAGATGTTTAGAGATAGCACAGAATGCACTGGATAAAGCGCATTGGATAACATACATACAGTTACCTTGCCGCAGCAGTTTTCTGGGTTTACTTTGAGACTTTGATGATCCAACATAACCTGTGTAAAAGCTGATGGTACTCTACTGTGAACTACACAAATATGTTGTGAAGATAGAGTAAGGAAAATAAGTGACCCTCACTATGTTTTTGCCATGGTGTTGTATTCGTTGTAATGGGACTAGTCTAGTAGTCTTAGGTGATGTCATTCACAATCCAGTTGCAATTGAAGCATTTATTGACTTAAGTCCATAGTGGAAATATGTAGAAAACTTCAAAAGCAAGCTTGGACTTGAGACATTTTGGAAACATAATTATTTTCTGTAAGTTAAAAGTGTTGGAGTTTAGCCAATTAGAAGTGAGTACTTTAGTTGTGTGCTGTTCTCCAATGATGGTTCTGATTAGTTCGCCACTGATAAGGGTGCAAAGTAATGTGATCATCTGTCTGCTCATGTTTCTGAAAATCCACTTGTCTAAACTGTACGAAATTTTCTGTACATGTTAACTGTTGCCGTAGCTATGTCCTTCTTTGGTGACAACACAGTTGTTATGTACTCCTGGTTTTGTGGATGATGCCATGTTTTTATATAATGATGCCAGTGGGGCAGAATTGAAGATGACATTATTTTTCATCGATTTTGCCTATTCCGTTTCCAGGTTGGAGGTTGTAGGAGGCAACCAAACCTGGCTTTAGTTTTGTGTTAATTTTATGTTGTAGTATATTTTGTTACGGATGCATGTTTGCTTTTGTTGTGTTTGTTTTCGCTTTTCGGTACTGAGCCAAGAGATTGGCTGGGACGAACGTCTCCGAAATGAGCTATTTTGTGTTGGGTAGGACGTAAAACCTTAACTCAATCAATCCATCAATCATCGATTTCGCTGGGTAGGACAGCGGGTGTGAAGTCTAATGTCTGTGATTGTTTTATTTAGGTATAGGGAATGCATGTGCTTTTGTTGTTATCGTAGATTAATATTTCTGCTCTGTATCATGAGAACTAAGAATTTTATCTTTACTGTGTAGATGGTAGACTAGATGTAAATATGATGGTTTAGTTTCCACATCAGAGGAACTCTTGGTTTTGTTCCATTTTGACATTGTAAAAATACATATTATATTTCTAAATATCTTCAAATATTTTCGGTGTATCACGTTTTCCAAGTACATTTTTGTGCGTGGGTGCTGTGCATTTGTGATGATTGCTTAAATACTAAAACTAAGGTAGGTACGTGTTTCAAATTAGCTAATCAGAGAGATTTATCGCAAAGTGTAAAAAATGGATTTTCTGTCTGTACTGTTATTTAATTATTTAAGATTGAATTTCTGTCTCTGAATGATGCAATATATCATCTGACATCATTTGGTTTCTCATGTTATACAGGCTGAGAAAGAGCAGGCCGATTCGCTGCTACGCAACATCTTGCCGGAGCATGTTGCCGATGTTTTGAAGAGACATGAAGGCTACTCACAGACATATGAAAACGTGGGAGTCATCTTTGCCAAGATTTCTAACTTTGATGACTTCTATGATGAGGCGTACCTAGGTGGTCGAGAGTACCTGCGTGTTCTGAATGAACTGATGGGAGATTTTGAGGAACTGTTTGACAGTCCTAAATACAAAGACGTTGAGAAAATAAAAACCATAGGGGCTTGTCTGATGGCATCGGCAGGGCTGAATAAGGAGAAGCGTGACCAGAATAACAATCCAAAAGCACATCTTTATGCTCTGATGGATTTCTCCATGGACCTGCTGAACAAACTTAACCAATTCAACCGTGACATGCTCAGCTTCCAGTTTGAGATGGAAATTGGATACAACTTTGGAGAAGTGACGGCAGGAGTCGTTGGAACGACGAAGCTCCTCTATGACATCTGGGGTGATGCTGTCAACGTAGCCAGTCGCATGTACTCGACTGGCGTGCATGGAAAAATTCAGGTATGCTGCTCCCACTTGTGGTCCGCTAAGTATGCTAAAGTGCTTCCAATTTTTAGGTGACTATAGTACCAGTGCAACTCTTGCTATAGGTTGTGCATGCATCTGTCTGTCAGGAACGTATTTTGGCTAAACGCCTAAACGAATCACGCTGTTTTGATGTTGTAAGGGTTACCACAGAGGTAGCTACTTTGTATACAGCATCCACATACAGAAATGGAGACCTATTCCTAGAGTGAACTACAGCCTGCATCCAAACTCCAAATACATACTTCATTAACATTAATATCGAAGAATGTGGATGAAAGTGCTATGTAAATATTTCCTTGCGTCACGATCAGCTAATCACTAAGGCCCACAGTTTTGCATGGAAAATTCTGCCAAACTTTGCTGGCCATTTTGCCTAATTCCGTGGCTTGCTGTGGGAAATCAGACTTCATGGCTCACCGTGGCCTTCTGTTAATTGGTAGTTAATTGGTAAGTCGAGCTGCCTGTTCAGTGTTAAAGGCTTGTTTTGCTTACTGTTATGTAACCGGGATTAAATAAAAAATGCGGTGATCATTTTTCTCCACAAAAAGTGCGATAATCTAACTGATATTTGATTAATTTGATGCTTGATGACTGACGGATATGGTTAGAAGATGAAACACAGGCTGTGTAGCTTGTCTATAATTCTTAAAATTAAAAGGTTTCAAGTAAATATTCTGCAGAGGCTACTGGCAGGGTGATGTAAGCAGTTGCTATTCTTTCACTTTTGGTAGACTGTCGGCAGATATGTGCCAAAAGACAGTGACGTCAATTACTAGTCATTTTGTCAAATTCAACAGCATCATTCCACAGAAACATGGAAATTCTGCAGAAAAGGGCAGCCCCATATGGGCTCTGAGGCTGTAATGCACCCTAAGTCTTGTTAATTCCGGCGCTATACAAGTTGTTTGTTTACTTACTTAACTTCCTTACTTACTTTTATCCTTACTTATTTACTAACTTCTACTTCTTTAGGATTAGGGCTGTTCTGTTTCCAGGCCAGAGGTTGTAAGAGGTGATCAAACCTGGCTTTACCGGTAGTTGTTTGTGTTTATTTTGTGTTGTAGTAAATTATGTTACTGATGCTCGTTTGCTTTTGTTGTGTTAGATTTAGTTTTTCAGTACATAGCCGAGCGATTGGCTGGGAAGAACGTCTCTGAAATGACCTATTTTTTGTCTGGGTTGTAACTTAAAACCTTAACTCAATCAATCACAGAAGGACAAATTCTACGGATTAGCTCAAAATTCCGCAGACCCACAAAAAACTATGGGCCCAACTAATCATAGCACTTTCTGAGCTTTAATTGTTACCGTTTTCCGATGTGTTGTATATTTTGTGTGAGTTGTTACTTTTTCATTCAGCAAAAGTCAACAGTTATGTTACTTATTATGTCCTTAGTTGGAATGGCATGGTTTGAATTGCATGGTTTGTGCATGCTGCATTATTTGGTATTTAGTGTGAACCGACATACACTGTGTCTATAGAAAAAGTGTACTCCTAAAATGATATATCACTGCTGATTTGTTTGATAGCTTACGTCGGAAATTTCAGACAAAACTGGCAAATTTTTGTTGAATTATATCAATTTATTTTGGGATCCACATTTTTATCCGGACATAATGTATGTATATGTTTGTGTTTTGTTAATACAACAAAATAAAAAACATTAACCCCTTTGCTGGGTAATACAATTTTTGAAATCTTTTCACACTTTCTGTAATATCTGTAACACTTACCGGTAAAAGGCTGTCACAGCATTAGGACGAGTTATCACGGGTTACCCGGTGTGCAAAAGATTTAGTTGGACGAGATAACTCGGGGTACCCAGTAAAGGGGTTAAGTTTGTTAGCTGTTCTTGTTACTAGTAGCAGATTGTGATTGTGAACGCAGGTGACGGAGTTTACTGCAACCGAACTTGGTGACATGTTTGAATTTGAGCGCCGTGGCAAAGTCTTTGTGAAGGGCAAAGGTGACATGAACACATATCTGCTTGTTCGCAAGAAGGAAGGTGTAGCATGGGACTGAATAACTTGCACAGATACTTGCGTCAGTAACGACAAGTTGTTTCGCTTCCAGCTTTGCTGTTTTCTTCAGCACTCAACTGATAGTTGTGGACTGAAATCACTTGTCAGTTTTGTGGGTTTGTGGTTTTTGATGTTTATGTAGTAATTTATTAGCATGGTGTCACTATCAGAGCTGTCAATGAAATAGGGTTTGTTTGATCAGTGTGATGGACTTTGTGGTAGTAAAGAGAGCTATACATGTTAAGCCATGGACTTGTAAGGAGATTGCCGACACATCTGAACACTGGTGAATGAACCAGTGTTCAGCTGCACCATACTCTAGTTGTGATGGGTTGGCAGATGCATCTGTTAAGTGGCAGGAGGAGGTTGCACTGCTGATGATGTCAGCGAATGTGTATGTATGTGTTTGTGTCATCATTTTCTTAGTAATACATGCTGCTGCTTGATAGTCCTTGTAATGTGTGCTTTAGTATGTTGCTATCTCTTACAGATTAGTTTTATGCATCTGACGTAAGCGATCATGTCGTTGGTTGCTGATTATTTATTGTTGTTGCCATTACTGCTTGATGTTTGCTACAAGGGTGTGTTGGCGTAGACAGAGTGAGCTAACTTATTTGTAGCCAAATAAGTTAAGAGCTCTCTTTACTACTCTGAAGTGATCGATCATGTCAAATGTTGGTCATGTCTTTTTTGTTGACTAACAAAATCGGACTGTATTAGTTGAATAATCTTATTTATATATGACTGAATCTGTGTGCGTGTCTTGTTTCTTTGTTCCGTATACACGGCAACAGTTTTGAGCGGATCTTGACCAATTTGGCAGATGGCATCCTTATACCCTCCGGATGGTCATGGGTGGGTTAGCGATCGCTGATCGAGCTCGCGTTCCATGCACCGTTTATATGCCACTGCAAATTAGTGGCGAGCTCCGTCTGGGAGTTTGGAACTAGTGGCCAGCAACCATAATGGATCAGCTACTGCACGATAAGTGAGCGCTTCAGGCGTGAGGAGTGACGAAGCGCTAGCGCCGTAGGCGCAAGGTTGGAGCACTAGTTTGGATATATGTGGCTGTTAATGTATCACTAAGAGTGAGCACACTTGTTGACTGTAGACTAGAACGCGACAGTTAACTCGTGAACTCTGTCAGTATAATTATCTCCACTAATAAGTGCCACTATTCTTTTGTGTCCGAAATGCATGGGCAGGACTGACAGTGCAAGAAGCTATGGCAAGTGCCAGGCGTGAGCCGCGGGCTAGCCGCGTCAGAGTGCAGTTTGACATGGAGGCATGCTAATTGATAGGAAGAAGAGGAGAGCACGCAGTGTGATAGGAAGAAGAAAGATGAGCAGCACACATTGCGATAATAATTATGTGAATAGTACACGTTTACGGGTGGTAATGGCCTTGTTGTAACTGATGTACTAAGTTGTGTTTTGGTGTATTTGTGTATAGAATGTGATTGAATTACAAGTTTTCGACTTTTACCTGTTTGCTATTTATATATTAGAATAGTGTGTATACAGTATTGTGTGTGTATGCGTGTTTTAATGACCTCTTATTGTAGTACTAAAGACACTTATTGGTGCGTATGTTGTGTCAATGAGATATTGTGTACAGAGGTTGCTTTTTATCTGATAGTAACATTGTACTCATAAAACACTCCTATTCATCAATACTGATATGATAACACACAGATGATGTTTGCTACATGATTGGCTGAGGACAGAGATGAACATTTGGGTACCTGTTAAATTATATTGCACTGTAAATGCTTGAATGCACTGTGCAAAAGGCTAATGAAGCTATTTATACAGATGACTGTATATTGTAATTGGGCACATCTGTTTAACATAATAGCTGTAATGCTGTGACAGTGTGCAGAGCTTAGTATGCATGCGTACCACAGCCAGTGCACAACATTGTCAACGTTAATGCTTGTTTAGTATTTCTGTCGAGCTTTTGCTGTTATAGGACCTTGGACTGTCGGCGCAGTAGACTTTGTTTGTAGATGTGTGGCCATTGAACTTTTAGGCCTGACGTTTGCAGTGCATTGTAAAAAGTTAAAATGAAACTATTCTCTTGCTCAGCTGATGTAGATGTAGGACCACAGCTTACCGTATTATTAGCCATCATCATTCATGTAGACTGCCAGTACTTTTCACTGTGCGCAAGACTCCTCACTGCTACAAAGTGCCACCAGTAGTTGGCTGGTGCCACTTTGTACAGTTGTGTAATAATGTCACATACAGGATGGTCCAGAAAAGTGAATCATTATTGGTTTCACAAATAATTGTGCTGGAATGTTTGCTAGTAAAGCTTGATTGTCAGATTTGAGAGTACTGCATGTAGTACCACACAAGGATATACTATTTTTGACCATTATTAAATATTCTGTTTGTTAAATATTCTATTACGACATCATACTTTGGCGCCAATCTGAAACACTGGTAAAATAAGTAAAAACAACCAAATTTTAATCGAAAGTTTTGCTAAAGAAAAAGAGTTGGGTGCTAAAAAATGTTGAAGAAAATAAATAGTGGTGTGCCTAATTAATGCATCAGCCTAATGGTACTGTCGGCATACATAATGTCTTACATCCTTAAAATTTTGCATCATTAGCTGCATTTGCAATACTGGCGATTGACTTGTGCATAAGTGGGGAAAATTTTGGATTTAGGATCAGTAGAGTTAGGGTCAGGATGGGGTTAGTTGTGATTATTGGCCACAGCGACCTATAGTTGCCAATAAGCCGATGCATTAGCTAGTCACACCCACTTAATAGTGGTCTAGGAGTGGAGTTTGATATCTTTTCAAATAATAAACATGATTTTAAAGCAATCATTTTATACACTGTAATAGGCTGACTTGTCCCAGTTTCTTCTAGTGCAGCATAGACTGTTTAACATTATCACAATAAAAACCATTTAGTTACATACTGTTGTTCTTACATTATCAGAATGCCAGTAAGCACAGTTTCTCACATATTTAGTGTTATTACCATTATCAAAGTAAAAAGATAAGAGTCATTATTTTTACCCATTCTGTACATGTGAACTATTTGCTCCCTTTCCTGCAGTAGGCAACATGTGATAATTGATGACTTCAGGATGCAAGGAAAGATTGTTCTGTGCAGTGTTACACATTACAGTCATGCACAGACATATGAGCAGTTCTTACAGGTGACTGTTGGTTTATGCTTGTTGTTTTTTGTATGTATTTTTGCTGTTTAAATTAGGGCTTTTTTGTTGTCAAGGTTGGTATCTTGTGTTTTTCTTCTATGTACTTTCCTTGGTTGTTGTGAGTTTGGTTGTCACTAGCAGTGCAGTCGAACGCTCGTCTAAAAAACGACTTTACTAGCTGTTCAGAGGAATGATAAATCAATTGTGCTCACTCACTCAGTTTATTGGGCATTGTTATACAGTACTAGGCCAGGATTTAAACCTCTAAGCTTTCAGTATTGAGTCATTGCGGCAGCCATGTGTAAAATGGTATTCTGCCATTTTCTTTTTACAAGGCCCAAAGATATCATCTCAGCATCACTGATATTTGGCCAGTGCAAAATTATACAGCTTGGTGTTAGCTGGAAGGCTGGGAATTGAACCTGTAGGCTATCAATTACAAGACGGATGCCCTAACCGTTGTAACAATGTACAGAAAGCGTGAATAATACTGATTCTGTATATAGTTCTGATGGGCATATATGACGTTGTATGATTGTGCAAAAAGTAGTCATAATTATGTTACCTTTTACAAAGTCCCAGTAGTACTGTGAACAGCTGTCTCAGTTTATGACTGTTTTAACAATTTATAACGATTCTTTAATGAACAAAATAGTGAAAAATATACATGTGTATATATTTTTACATTGAATTAGTGATTTTGTGATTTATTTTATGTACGGTATGTGAATTTATGTAGGAATGTTTAGAATATATATGACGTATGTATAATTGTTACATTGTTCCCATTAACGAAAGGACAGGATTGCTGTTACTGTTCTTACCCATGCCCATGGTAGTCGCAGGGGTAAAGTTTTTACCTCCGTTTTTATGTTTGTATGTCTGTTTCAGCATGATAGCTCAATAACCAGTGCAGCTAGGATCACCTATCTTGACATAGAAATGTTTCACAATTGGTCCTGAAATACCGTTTATTTCAGGATCAGAATGTAAAAGGTCAAGGTCATGAGTCACAAAAACATTGCCGGCGTGGGTCTTTGTACTCGTGTGAGTGCTGGCTTTTTCTAGTTGCATTGAGTATTGTGGTTGTTGCGTAATGTGTCAGTACCGATGCTCTGTGATGCTGATTTCATAACCATGTGATTCGTCAACCAACCAACCTTCTGTGCGACATTGAAGCGTCTCAGCTCCCACATAGGAATTCATAGTTGTATTAGCAAGATGCTGACAAAAATGGATCTTTCATTGAGTGCTTTGATACCTGCTGTTCGGATGCCAGGAGGGCATATGGCTGTGGGTTAAATAACTGCACCAGTTAACTTCTGAGGTTCTCTTTCAGAAGAATTGGAGGTAGCAAGTCCCAAGTAAAACTGGCTGTCCTGAGTTCACTTGAAAAATGGCAATTATTAGTCCAGCTGTTTTGCTGCAACCTACAATAAGCCATTATCAAAAGGTTTGTGTGGATTTCGAGTTATTGAGCTGTTTTCAAGTATTGATGTCCGCACTGGTTTTGTCATCCAATAGTCTGAAAATTGTAAGGTTTAGTCACTGGAATTTTTTTTATTACCGTACCTGAGATTTGATTGAAACCTTGGTGAACAGGTACTTTTACAGAAATATGAACATATGAAATAAGGAATCGATGGAGGATCCTAAAACTATTTATGCTTTCTAAGAGAAGTGTTAAGTACAACAGTTTATCTTACCCAAAGCTATCTCTGGTTTTCTGACTGCTATATTTGAGTTTTATGACATCTGTGGATCAAATACTTTTTTACGAAACGCCTACTTGTAGACGCTCAACTGACATAACAGATAGGAAATTTCACCAGAGCATTTAACAAATTCCATGGCATTGCTGATCGTTTGCAAAAAGTGGCCTTGAGTAGTTTTATCCCTATCCGGTTACCATGCGAGGGTTAAGTATGCATGGATCTTCCTGTTTCTTCACGATTTACTGTATGTCATTAAAAAGAACAGCTACTTGTACTAAGAACTTGCGCTACGTATGGAATAATCCTTCACAACTAGTTAGGTACTGCTGCTTGGCTACTTTTGCTTTCCGTCTTTTGTACTCGGGTCCGAGATTGAGAAATTTTACGGGCTGAATGCCGTTGCTTACGACCACCTAACAGTAGCACCGAAGGCACCCACCATCCTCGTGTGCGCTTGAACGTGATTGCTTGTTGTATTTTTATCACATTTGCGTTATTTTGGTACGTTAGTCATAGTATTGTACTCCCATTTGATGTTTGTTATCGAGGTAATTGTACATTTCGTAGTTTGATCGTCGATGGCATTTCTGGAGATAACTTTGCACTTTGCTGCTGTTTGCCCAAAACGTGGTTTTACTTTGCATATTTAACACCCCTATGTGCATCAGTTACACTTGCCCATCGTACGCAGTCTCTTCACGAATCAGCAAGCAGTCCATTAACGTGGTCCAAAACGATCTGTTTACCGTAAGCTGTGTACGGATACAGTTACTCCAGGGCATGTCATGCACTCGAGTCAGTACTGCCGGTGTTTAAATTAATAAATACGTTCAAAAGCTGTAATTGTAGTTTATCATAGTAATTGAATTACTTCGAGTGCCATGCAACAGTCTGTGTAGATGATGAGTGTGAAACTGAACTACCGCGGCACCAAAGTACTTCCAATTTTGTGGATGACGTTATTTTTATTTAATTAAAATACAGAGTAAAATCGTAATATTAAAAGAAGAAGGTCAGAGGAACCGCGCGACGCACTAAGTCAGTTGAAATCTACTCAACTGCTGCATAGCTGTACAAAAAAGTCACATTTGAAAAAAGCTTGTATAGTTCAAGACTTTCCAGGCCCAGCTTAGTTAGCCTGTCACTGTAACTAAGCCGACCGCAACCAGGTAAACGTTTTGTAAAATGCCTCTATACACTCAATCTGATATATAAGCTTAAGTGTATATGTTCTTAGTTAATGGACAAACGCCATTCCCGGCGCTCAATGTCCTGTTGTACTGTACAATATATTGACCAAGTAAAGTAATCAGTGCGTTTTATGTCATGCTCACTGTTACTGCAGTCACATCGGAAGCCCACATGTGAGAGACAGTTTTGCTTGCTAAAATGCATATAAAACAAAAACTTGTCAAGAGATGAGATAGTGAATGTGAACTTTTTACGACGATGTCGCACACGTAATTCAAAATACCAAAAAGAGAACTTACATGTACTTCGTTTAACAAATTATACGATAGCTAGGCAACTTGGCAAGTATTGTGCATTAAGTATTGAATTCATGAATCTGCTACAGAATTTCTACCTTGCAGTTAGTGTATTTATACAGTGGGCGTCGCGCGGTCCCTCTGCAGACGTTAAATACTAGATATAGTAATCGTAAATTGTCCATAGTTATGGCTTTGTCAACCAATTTTATGCAATGCGCTCCGGAAACTTCCAAATTCGTAAAATAACGCAAAATAAGGGTCATTTCGCCGTTCAGGGTCATTCAAGGTCACCGATTTTGGTGCCAATCGAAAGCTCATATACGACTTCCTATCAGTTATTAATACTAACTGAGCTGCTATCTTGCACCGTTTGCGAGATATAGCCTTCGAAATGTCAAAAATCGTTATATATTTGCTACTTCTCTTGCGTTTAAACCCCCCGACATAGGGGTTTCCCTGGGACGATCTCCGTAAAAGTTTCAGTGAATGTCAACGGATGGCCATGTACCAAACAGCATAGAAATATTGCCGATAAATTTTAACCCGCTGAGTAGAGTGCACGAACGTTACAGACGACAGACAGACGGGCGACAGCATACAGTGAACGTTCGATAACTAGTGTCTTTAACCTGCAATTTCAAAAAAATTCTGGAGGCGGTCCCTTCCCCAAACCATATCCCTTCGACACGAACGACTTATTCTCCGTTACATTTTGGGCCCTGGTTGTAACACACTTGGAAGACTGTTCAAGGTCACACTCACTTTATTACTTTAAACAAATGATATCCCAAAAATGAAACGAGATAGATACAGATCGTTAATAAGAAGTTTTTTTATTTAAAAATTTGCATATAATGTAAGACAGTATAAACAGTCACAAGAAAATAGCAGTCAAAAACAAACACACGAGAGTAACACGTCAAGGCCGAATGGCACTAACAGGCGTTAACCTCCCT
>Ga0209363_1000674_pt1 | contig 14228 bp, 7 predicted proteins | sample WorMetexBAHAMAS3_FD_187385 | JGI IMG/M metagenome (GOLD analysis project Ga0209363, IMG submission 187385) | Marine gutless worms symbiont microbial communities from Max Planck institute for Marine Microbiology, Germany - Inanidrilus exumae... | ecosystem: Host-associated > Annelida > Digestive... | reverse complement strand
CGGTAGGGAGAACCATCAACTGCCACATGACTTCGCTGGTAAGGGCGTGCTTAACGTTCTAGGCGGAGTCCCACCAAAGTGATTTTTGCCGTTTTAGAGCTATGACTTTGTTGCCCTTACACTTGCTTGTAAACTGGCCAGTTTTTACCATTTTATAAAAATATGGACTGCAGATTTCTTATTACAGTTATAAGGACTAAGTACAGACCCATTAGTTGTCAGAGATAAAACAAATAGAATTACTCTATGTGTCCAATTTACATCTGACTGCAATAGAATTAAAGTAACTGAGCAAGGAGTATTTTCAAATGCTAATTACAACACTATACAGCATTACATTTGCAACTGTTTATGCATTGCAGAAATATAAATCAAGCTCATCCGATAACAAACATCACAAATTCTTAACATCAAAGCTTACAACAGATGTTGTTAAATGAAGCAAATGAACCTTGGTCCACGGAATGTTAATATTGAAGCCAGCTCCTTGCCCTATGCCCACTTTGTGAACACAGCCCAAGTCTCCTGATGGAAATATATCATCTCGATGGATTGATATGTACAGAACACTACCCATCACAGTACAGCAGTTAATCATAACTTGTACAACTAACAAGCATCTGTTTAAAGGAAAAATACCAAAATAATCTACAGAAAATGTTTCAATGATTGTCCAAAATGCAATAATGTTAAACGTGTACCATCAATAATATGTATTTTAATTAACAGACAGTAAAAAATGAACAAACAAAGGCAAACATATCAGCACACACTCCGTTCTCATTCAACTGGCTTTCTCGCATAGTTTAACTTGTACTGGCACCGAATAGCCTACCTTGTGCTGATGGTGCCGTTAAGAATCTACTTGCTCACTCACTCATTTCTTGCATAGTGGGATCTCAAAGTAGACAAATGTGACCCAACCAATACTGTCAAACTACCAATGGCACAAACTGGCAAACATTACATTCACTTAACAAAATAAAACAGAAACAAAGCAGTCATAGACATCAGACTTCACCCTGGTGCCGCCACCTGGTGAACTCGACCAAACATAATGTCATCATCTCACCTGCTGGCGACTGGTGGCACCATCTGGTAAACTCGATTCCGCCCCACTGGCCCCATTACGTTGTGAAAACGTGACGTCGTCGTCAAAACCGGAAGTACATAACGTATTGCACTGTCGTCAGAGGAACATTGAAACACGGCCACAGGTAACAAGTATAGAAAATTTCGTGAAGTTTAGACATATGGTTTTTGATACATGTGAGAGAGACACAGAGAGAGACAAACAGATATGCTGATCGCAATACTCTGCACCCCAACCAGAGGCAAAGTAATAACAACCTTATAATGGCGACAGTCATGCCTCGAAGAACAACAACAAACAGAGGCATCCACTCAGCTGCTGTAAAACAACAATCTGATGTTATGACGTGTGACTATTTCAGCATACTCCACATAACTTGAACTTCATTTGTAATGATAATTGTGTAATGCAACAAAACTAAGGCAAAGACGAGAATGTAGGCAGACAACTTACGACGGATCAGCATAGAAGCAGTTCTGAACTCCATTGCCGTGATGAACATCCCAGTCCAGTATCAGAATCCTGACACAGCAACAGACAGTATGTCGTGGTCAGAGCCGATGGCTAGTTATTGGTTTGTTTCACAACACCACAGTAGCAACACGACAAGTAACCACTTTTTATGCCTATCTGCGTGTGCCTGAGTACAAAATGCAATGGCACAGGTTGTTTATCTGGCTTGCTGTGCCAGTGATGACATGGCCAGCTGATGCTTACTTCATCCACATTACAGTACTCACTACCCAGTCATTTATCTGTCATCGATAACTGCAGGCTGTCTTTAAACAAATACGATGTGTAAACACAAAAACAACACAGTGTCGCCCTAACGGGACGTAACCGTACTGGCCCGCCATGCAGTGTCAGCCGCCCGACCGCCCGGCCGCCAGCGTGCTGACCATCCACACGCCCGGCGCCCGGCCGGCCCGCACGCCGGCAGCGTTACAGACGACGACGACAGACGACGCCGACAGCATGCAAAACAATACTGGCCCATCAGGTTGGCCAGTGACAAAACACATTAATTTGGTTCCTTTGCTCAAGTGCATTTCTTTCATCATAAGAGTTTAAGTATACGGTTTAACGATGATGCACTTAATTTTAACAACAAACAAACTGAGTAAACTTCCAAAAAACATTATCATAAACGGGAACAACTACAGCCTACTCACCTATTAACTTGGTATTTTGTCTGTGCATATTTTGCCAGAATGCAAACGTTGTTGAATATGCAGAAACCCATTGGGAAATTCTGCTCTGCATGATGTCCCGGTGGCCTGAAACGGCACATTCATAACAGACAGCAACTGTTTCATCTTGGGTCACGGCTTGGTCGATCACATCAAATGTGAACAATACATATCAATAATCACACAGTTGTGTCAATTCTGCAAACTTCTGCAATTAATAGCATGTAATATGCACAACAACGACAGTTTGCAGTCTGTGTTCACAATGTTATAGGCCTCATCTGCACATCAACAGTATGCAATATTGTCATCACACAGTAGGACTATCAAAAGTATGCTTCTGATGTGACGTATTATGTCAATATACACAGTGACTAAGACTAGCAACAGCAACAACAAGAAATCTATAAATGGTGAAGTCATTGAAGCTCTTGCTGGCTAATCTGATCATCAAATACTCAGACTTCACCAATGCATTCAACTGATCACCTCAGCATTATCGGCTTTCAAATCATCAATAATTTTATCAAATAGCAAGTCTACAGCCATCCGTCCAATCCCACCTCATGTAGCAACAGTTATCTGACACTGCATCTTGTCCTGTCATATCAGTCAGCCTAGAAACAGCTCGGTAAAGATTTCTAGCAACAGTAAATGTCACGTTAGTGCGTCACTGCAGCTATAGCTGCAGATAATGTTCTTTAGACTAAAAAAATGAACATTGGCTAGTTACTGCCACTTACCGGACAACAGCAAATCCATTTCGGCTCTACAAACACGTGAACACAAAACGAACGTAACAGAATCGCGGTACACGACATACCACAACAGGTATAACATATACACATGAACGCATGCCATTTTAATAACCATTTTATTAGGTGACCCTCACTCACCTGACTGCCTCGATTTTTTCCTGCAATTAATCTAAAAGAAAACCTACAGGACAACTGACATGTGACTGGGTATGCTAGAATCTTGGTTCGTTGTACAAAACAAGTTATAACAAAAAACGTCAGTTTGCAAGATAGACAACATCAATATAATTTATCAGTAAGTCACATATATACAGGAAATACATACAACCTACACAAATTTGATATTTGCACTGGCATTTGTCAAAGACCCCAAATGGAAGACGTCTGCAGGCATCCAATCAACAGTATTAAAGCAGAAAAGCAGATTTTGCTTTACACAATCTACAACATTTGCAAGCTTTTAATTGCTGTTCAAGTTTCAAAACAGATTAATAGCAACAGAATACCAGATAAGGAAAACTGTTCTACAAAGGTTTACTGGAATAGTGGAAATCACGCGGTAACAGATTCAGCATTGGCTCTAAGCTTTGCAACAACCGTCTGCATCTTTCAGTGTTAAAAGGATGAAACAAAAACTGGTTTCCTACCTGGCCGCACAGAATCTCATCAGCGACGTTCAAGGCACAGCCAGCAGACAGCAAAGCAGCGCGGTATGATGCCTGTTCCATTACAACATGTAAAGAAAACCTCATAAGAAAGCATTGGCTTTATCAAAAGACATTTTTACACTCCCTTTATTTGACGGTTCTGGGATTAGGAGACTTCATACAGCAATTATGGCCAAATGCAGTTCATAATATTCTAATACTTGGCAAAGTTATTGGAAAGTATGCAGTGGCACCTGCTTTCACCGACAGCAACCAGTGAAGTGCTTTTCTATCTTTCACTCCGGAGTCTCAACTTTGGAAAACAGTTTACCAACTGTACCACACCAACCTTTAACTCAAGAAATTGGTCCATCAAGTTCTGCCACAATCTGACGAAATGGCAGCTCACTGATGTGAAGACAGCAGTAAGACCTAAAAAGTCTTTGACTGAGGAGTTCTTCAACATAGTGGAGCATGCCACCTTGTCAGCCAGATATCTCATTAGTGGTATCACTGCCAATTAGTTCAAGGCTGAGGTTGCTAATGAGATTGCAGATTACATAATGAGATTGAGATTACCTTTTCCTTCCTTTATCCAGTCGAATAATCCAATTGCACACTGTTTGGCTGGTTTTGTTCTTCTTGTTTTGGGCTCTGTTGTTACATAGCGACCTATAGGCTCTTCTGTCACGGTCACAAGACTTTCCTGTAACTTTCTGGTTTTTCTAATACTGAGTCATCTTCACTATCACTTTGCTTTCATAGCTTCCTCTCGCTGTCGCTCGAGCCGTGCTTGGTTAATTGGCTGACGCAAATTATTCTTTTTCAGTGGCTGTCTCTTCAGCATCCAGCCCGAACTCTTTCACTGAGGAAACACTGCCTTTTTTCCGTTGGGCTTTGATCCCAAATGAGCTCCTTTTTAGGAAGCCTTAATTTTGAGTCACATTTGCAAAGGCAGCTTGCCTGGTTTCCTTGCAAGGGGTATCATGCTCACCACAAAGGACAATTCTACATGTGCAAAAAATATGTCTACAAGTTTATCAAGTCTCTGATCCCACTGTTCCTTGGTTTCTTTCTGAGCAATGCCTTGTGCTATCTCGGAGCATGTGACTCAACCACGACTGAGCCTGTGTTCTATAGCTTTTGGACCACAAACCACAGGTCCATTCAACTCGCTGTTAGAACCTGACCATCGCACTGCAATCTCATTTGCAACCTCATAAAGACCTTCTTGCACATTGAAACACTGCGCGGGTCTTTTTTATGTGTAAGAATTTGGTCCTGCTGCAGATCGAGACATCATTGCAAGCTGTCACATAAGGTTGGCAGCCCACTTGGCAGGAACTTTATGGGACCTCCAAGATACACACTCAGCTTAGTGTTAAAAGACTGTCTGCTTTTTTGGCTACAGAACCTGTCATTTCACCACGAATAATCAGAAATATATTCCCAGAAGCTTGCTTCTACTCTTGCTTATCTGAAAATTAAAAATAGAAAATGTGATCATTACCAAAATGGGAAATTGGGCATTTCATTATTTCTTTTCATTCAAAATTAAATGAACTAACATTAATAACATACAAGCAACTTAGTACATGGATATAAACAATTATATAAACAGTTATACAGTGTAGTTATGATGAAAATAGTCGATTTTTAGGGAAAAACACAACTTGAAACAAAATGGATTTTCCCAGTAGCAAGAATTAGTTTGCCATAATTTGTTTTGACACCAATCAACTCAGAATATGTCAATACACACTGGATCGAAAATAAAACATGCATATACACGACATTCCCAAGTGGATAGACTGTTCCAGGCTTAGGAAACAGTGACAGAAAATGCTCTGTCACTGTACCGAAGGTTGGTGCGAGGGACAACGTAGTTCCGGTTTGCTGCCGCGCACAACGTTGTCAATGACGGGTCGTCAGCAACAGGCTTCAACATGTTGCTGATATACTCCGGCACCTGAATACACAGTGACTTGTAGACAAACAAGCACAGCTTGTAGTCGATTTGCTGTGTGACTGGGAGGCCAATGCAGCTCCCTCAAAGCCGCCGAGATATGATCACGTGGCCGGAGATTCAGCACCAAATGAGCTGCAGCATGCAGCACTCTCTGGATCGGCGCCAACGTTGAAGCCGGAAGGCCTGCAAGGACGGCATTGCAGTAATCCAGCCTCGACAAGACAAAGGCTGGCACAAGCCGTGCCGAGAGACGTCACGACCAAGCGGATGACAAAACCGCAGGCGATGCAGACAGTAGAATGTCTGCACTGTTTGTGACACATAAACGTGCATCGAAAGCTCAGCGTCAATCACCACTTTAAGGTCGCGAACGACAGTCACTGGTTGGACACTGACGGAGCACAGCACAACAGATACATAGTAAGGCAGACATGAAGGCCCAAACCTGGCAGAGACAAACTGAATTGAAGTCACACTGGGCAACGGCAAGTTCGTCATCTGACTGCGACTCACATGCTTCAACTTTGTTCACATATTCACGGCTACAGTAACATCAACTTCAAAATCATCATCACCATAACTATAATTAATTAATCATCATCACTCAAACTACAAGCTTAATTGCCTTTTCATCAGTACTAACTTTCACTCCCAGCTTAAAACCTACCTTTTTCACAAATCCTACCCCCATAGTTTCACTTCTTCCGACTGGACTGCTTCACGGACTTTTGTCCGGACCGTTTCTTCTGAGCTACTCAGTTTTTGTTTTTAGTGCCTTATGTTTTCATTTCTGTGCCATGCGTAAGATTTAGCTGGCCATATCGTCAGCTTTTGAGTACACGTAAATATATCGTATAGTATCGACGTCCTGTTCCCAAGGAGCCCAGTGATGGATAAAGAAAGAATAAGGTTATCAGTGTCTGCGGTCAGTGCACTGAGTTACTTCCAGCGCTATGACACTACTGTATGCAGACGGTGTATACAATATCGTTGGTAACTATATCGTCTTCTCCCGAATTTGAATGTGCTAGCTGTATCAGCAAAGGCAGTAAAACTTTGTGCCAACAAAAACCTCCAGCTCTTAACTGGGCTGACATGTATAATGGTCGTAAAATGATTTGTCTGTTCATTTGTTCAGTGCTTCGACACTGCTGGTTGGGTGAAAGAAGGGCTGCAAAAACCTTCTATGCCATTTACCCCAAGGGTTCCTTTGAAACAAATGGAAGATACATGTACAACTAGATGGAAAGTACTCTGAGAGAGTACAACTCCCCGCGAACGTTTGCCCAATGGTGCTGCTTACATGGGGCCATTTTGTCATTTAGGTACATCGCATTCGCCGATTGTGGGTACGATTAATCATCACCATGCTTGTGATGCACAAAATGTAAACAATCGCCGGTTTACGGAGTTTTTTAACCGTTACTTCCACATCCCTCTACCGATCGTAACAAAACACGAACTTGGTCTTCCCTTTCCCCTAGGAACCTTCCCATAAAATTTGCTACAAATCCGTCCACAATCTTTTTACTTATTGTGGTCTCAGACAGACACACACACAAACCAACGCCGGTAAAAACATTCCCTCGCTTTCACGGGGATAATCAAGGGTACAACTGGAGATTTACCTAAAACAGTCATTAAACAGGCGTGTGTGTGTGTGTGTGTGTTCATGAGTGTGAGATTACACTGGTCAGTGCTATCAACTGCATCAGTGCATTATGCAGATTATTTTAACTAGAAATGTCTGGCAAAGCCAAGCATGTGTGCCATCTGGCACAAACATGCCTGAAAAAACTCAGGAGTTACTGGACCGAAGTCCACAAAATTTTTATCAGATGTAGACACGTCATCGGCGGTGTCAACGCATGCAAACCACCTTGTGATCTTCCCATCTGTTGTGGAATGCCAGCACACAGATTTGATCATGCCTCCCCCCATATGTGTACCTATCCTGGAAATTTGGTGAGATCGTACCAGTATATTATGAGACAAAGATAAAAAGTAACATCAGCAGAACAAAGATAAAAAGTAACATCAGCAGAACAAAAGCCCTTCAGCATGCAATGGTGGGTGGTCTAATAAGCACCCGCACTGGCATCATCACTATAAGCACCAGAGCTGCACTATAGAGGCATGTAGACTGATTATCAACAACAGCAGTTCTGCATACCTGTGAACCAAGCATAACTCGTCCTTTGTAGCCAATCTCGACTACAAAAACCAACTGTTCACTGATTATCATTAATTATTATTAAGTTTATCAATTTAACCATTTATTTATGGTCAAATATAGTTAAAATTTGATAAATTCTGCAATCTAGCTTATCTCATACTATTTTGACGGAATAATATCTTCAGTGAGTTTTATTTCTGGTAAGTCATCAGTAAGAATTAAATTAAACCAAATTATAAAACAAATTATTTACACAAAATGCACACATAACAGCAGAAATTTTTAACCAGAAACACATCAGAAACTTTTTCAATTGTAAGAGCAACAGAAATGCTGCACATCAGCTGCAGCATATTCATAACACTGTCATCAAAATATAGATTACCGGCAGAAGTTTGCAGCGATCAAGCAAGCCTGACTCCGTAAAATTTGCGAAAATACGTTCGATTCGCTGCGGACTTTCCACGTGACTGTACATATAAATTTGCATGTTTATAGACGCTGTAAATTATATGCAGTGCAAAAACACGAACAACATTAACAACAAACTTCTTTCCTGGTCTCATCATTTCAGAAGAAAGCCAGTGAGTTGGTACTAATTTGTCCAAAAAATCTGTCATCAGTCACCACCATCAGTTTGGTTACCATTGATCAATCTTTTCCACTTATCACAAAACAGTTAGTCCTCCTTATTAAAGTTCAAACTTCTCAAATCTCTAACAACAATCAGTTTCTATGTTATCTCCAGATTTAACACATTCACCTTCTTATCCACGCATCTTTTCATCGTTCTTGTTCATTCTTACAAACCGATCATATGCAATGCAAACCACACACAAAACTACCAGCTACATAATTAACACATCTACAAGTAACACGTTGCAAATATACATCAGCAAATTATTTTCTGTCGGGTAAACTACCGACAGAATTGCTGCCAGCTGAGATGAGCGAGAACAAAAAACGTACGCAAATTTAGCAGTGTGCTTCATCATCCCATCATCATATGCCACACATGATCTTTAACAAACAATCAATACAAACACACATGCACAGCCTTTAGCCATCACGTACTGACTGAGTTAAGGTTCAATGTTCTAGTGACATAAAAATAGCTATGCTAATTTCCGAAACATTCTTTCGAGCAATCACTTACTCTGGTACTGAAAAAATTAAACCTAACGCAACAAAACCAGACATACAAAAGTAAACACAAAGATACTATAAGGCAACATAAATAAAAAGAGCCCAGGTTTGGTCGCTGTGTGTGACATCTGGACTGGTCCTATTCTCACAACCCTCAGCCTGCACATACATCAGGAACAGTGCTCCACGTGTGTAAACTAGAAAACATAGGCAGTCGTATCGACATGCAGACCCACGCCGGCAATGGCCGCAGGTAGCACAGGTGTACAGAATATCACTAGCAACCGTGCGACCGTGCGGTTTTCGTAACCGTATGACCTTAACCTGTGACATTTTGACCTCTGGGTCAATACATGCCAAGAGACTGTTATATAGTATACGTGTACCAGGTTTGGTGTTGATAGCTCAAGCCGTTTTCCTTTTAGAGCGTGGACAAACTCATACAGACAGACAGACGCAACTGAATGTCCTACGCAGGCAAGCGGATATGCCAGCGTGGGTAAATACTACTTTAGCTTTCTCCAAACGTTCTGTTATAGACCTCTGGCAAACAACTAGCTAACCCAGTTACAGCCAACGAAATTTTTGTGTGAAGTTGTAAACTACTACTTCCATTTAATGGCAATTTTTGTTGGTGAACCTTGGTCAGCTGATTCCCATTTGGTTCCTCCTCCTCCATCTGTTCTGGACATAAACCACTAGGATCAGTGCAACAGTTTTTACCCAGACCAGATGTCCATCCTGTCACCAAATCATCAACGTCTAAGCATCGAAGGTAACACAAAGCAATGACCAGTGACCTGGTCTTGTCCTTTTTTCATCCACTACCAGACTCCTTACAGAAGGGATGCTTCTCCTTTAATACCTCTTCAGTGCCAAGCCAAGACACTGGCTGGGAAGAACGTCTCCGAATTGACCTACTCTGTGTCGAGTGGGACGTAAAACTCCTAACTCATTCAATCAATCAATCAGCTCTTATTATGCCAGCTCTCCCATGCCAGTACCAGCTCTGAAGTTCTAAACCTAGTGATAAAATGTCTTAACGACTACTTCCATTTAATAACCATTTTTCCATGTGAGTCTGGGTCAGACGGTTTGACCTCGGGTCCTCTTCCTCCATGTGTTCTGGAAAAGAACTGCTGGGGATTAGTATAATGGTTTTTTTCTTGGATCGGATGTCCTTCCTGACTTACTTATTTACAGAATACACGCGACCTGACACACCGGCCTTCAGCCTACCTGTAATGTGGCACAAACTTCACCTGTTCGGCGGAGAAAACAGCTTAGTCTCCGCAATCAGTGCATCAATTTGCTGGTTCCACAGTCGAGCTTCATCTTCAGTGCACACCTCAAAGTCTTCCAGTGGAAACTTTGCAGGACGATTCTCTGCCGTCGCAAACTCTGCACCACTGACCACAATGCATCACTGTAGTGTACAGAACACCGTAAGAACCCTCACATTCAACTAATACTAATACACTGTACTAAAACCAGCATTTGAACAGTACAGTACAGTAATCATATAGTAACAATAACTGGGTCATATTATCTATTTTTCAGAAGAGTAGCTGAAGCTGTGACAGTACCTTAAACACTTTCCGAAAACATCTTAAAGTTAAAACCCATCTTTTCTAGTCTGCATTTAATAGCCCCTAGCAACTTGTCCAGCGTCTATGACTCATTCTACTGAATGATTATGGCACGTAATCAAATTTCATTATTTATTAACTTACCACTTGAAACTATGCCAAATTTGGCAACTTAGACCCACTAATTTCATTAGCTCACAATATATACTATGCCCTTTCAGTTTAAAAATTCTTTTAACTGAGGCTGTTATAACTGTTACGAATTATAAGCTACAGTAATGGCGTCATCAGAGAGCTTGCAGAAAGGAAGCATTACCACTTCTTTCACGAGTCTGGAGTGGATGGATAAAGGAAGGATGAGGCTTGTGAGTGGTTCTCTCGGCTTGGGCTCAGTGCTTTGGCACTGTTAGTTGGGTAACAGACAGGTATCTGGCCCACAAAACACCCTTTACCACATATCACGAAAGGGTCTCTTCTGAAACAAGCGGCGGAAGAAAACCGAGGGGGACCTGGTAACACAGATCCACTTAAGAAATGGCAGTGAAAATGGAAGCAAGATGAATGGTAGCAATAAATTGATGTAATTGCTATGTGTTAGAATAACGGCCTGTATTAAAACATATCACAACTGTGGTGTTCAGTCATATGGTCCAGAAAGCACCAATGGAGTTCAAACCTCTGCAGAGATGGCACCTGGTAAATGTCAATGCTGCATGCCATTGCTAACATGCATATGTGAAAAAATCACAGACCTCAATCCAGTTCAGATCACCCTATGATATACAAACAGTTCCCTGTACTATGGCCAATAAATACTACTATATCAACGGATCTTTTCCAGGCGAATTGGTGGGCTAGCTGGCTTCCACTCAGTTTTGCATTTCCACTTGGGGATAAGTGACACAGTTTTTATGGGCCAGATGTCCTTGTTGTCGCTCAACCAACACTATCAAAACAAAAAAGAAAGCATTGAGCCTAGCCTCATCCTTTGTTCACGGGATTCGTGATGAAAGGGACGCTGTGCCATTTACAATACCAGTACAGTAATATGGTATATATCCATCTGCAATGTTCTGAGTCATCCTGGGTAACTGCAAAGTCACGAACTCCCACAGTTACCATACTTCCTTGTTTTGCGGAGGTAAAATTGAGATGCTGAATGGTTAACCGACTGACCTTTTAGGTATTTCAATGTTTTTGAAGAATGCTGGCAGCTGTGTGTCATTTGCCGCCGTTTCTTGGTATGCAAAGCAGTGCCAGAATGGTCGCAGCACTCGGATCACTTGCAGTATGGACTCCACAGTTCTAACAGCCATAAACCAAACTTTGTAGTAGATTTATATGAATTAAGTGCAACTAGAAGACGCACCACTGTCGACGTGGATGCCTTCGGTACCACACGCCGGCTGTGAACTTGACCTCTGACCTCCAAAATCTAATCAGGCTAATCAGTACGGGCGGGAATATTCCCTGTCAGTTTTATCAAAATTGTTCAAGCCGTTCATGAGATATTGTGGTAAAAATTTCTGACCGGACAAATGGACCAACGAACGAATGAAACAGACAAAAACATAACGCCTTTGCCGACACTGTCGGGTAGCAAAAGCATAAAAATGTATACAAGTATACTGCTGCTTGCCCAACAACAATTTAAATAAATGAAATAAATAATAGTAGTAGTAAATTATTAGCAATTAACTAATTATCAAACTCTTACTGATAATCACTCGCGTCTGTGATATGTAGCACTGTAAGTGGGCAAGCCATACACATTACATTAAGTAAATTACACACCCTACAATGAGCATGTAATAAAGCAATGCATGTACTTGTAAAATAGCATTACACAACAGGTAACAGTAACATTAGTAACAAGAAGCTCAGCTATTGCCAACGGACCGTGCAACACGCTATGTTAGAAAATTCGTGCTATCTTTCATGAGCTATGAGAGTTATAAAAGTTTCAAACAGCAGAAGTGATCTTCAAGAGCACTGGCAATGGTGCCACATTCGATTTCCTATTAGTCTTCCATTGCAACTATGTCTCTATCTTGCACCGTTTCCGATATATTATCACTTATTTCCCAAAATTTAAAGAGGTCACGTGACTCTGAACACATCCCTTTTGGGAGTAATATATCGTGCATGCACTAGTACTCCTCTGTATCAATCAGTACACGAAATTTGAAGTGCCTAGCTTCATCAATAATTACAAAGATATTATTGGGGCAAAGTTTAAAAACGGGTCATGTGACTCTTACCACGCCCCTTTTCGGGTGGTTTGTCACCATAGGCTAGGATTTGATACAGTCTACCTGCACGCATAATTTGACGATTTTAGCTCCTGCCATTCCAAGGACATCATTGCGGGCATAAAAACTGAAAGTAGGTCACGTGACCATGACCATGCCCCTTGTCATCATTATTCTGGGACTTGACACAGACTACATGCGTGCAAAATTTGACCACTCTAGCTTCAGCCTTTTCGGAAATATGGTTGGTGCCCATCAAAATTTAAATGGTTCGCATGACCTGACCACGCCTCTTTCAGGGGTAGTTTGCCATCCATGGGCGAGCACTTGCTACGATCAACCTATCTACCAAATTAGAAGTCTCTATCACTACTCACTACAAAGATACAAAACGTGATACAAAATAGCAAAAACGAGGTTGTCTGGGGTAGTTAGGGGTCGATCAAAGTCATTGGAAATAGCGCCATTCGACAGAGTGCATACGAGTTCCTATTAGTGTTCCATAGTGACTATGTCCCTATCTTGTGATATCTTCTGCGATACAGTGAGACATTGGTCAAAATCGCCAATTTGAACCTACCACACCTCTATTGGCGCCCCCATAGGGGGTGACACTGTTGCAATTTCGCCGAGATTTTTGGCAATAAAAAAACTAGAATCCTTGGTGTTGTTTTCCTACGTTTAGCCGTTTTGGTACAATACTGGCTTGTGACGGACGGACAGACAGACGGACACACGACGACAGCATATATCGCGCTAGCATAGAGTCGAGCAGTAAAAATTACAATAGCAAACAAGCATACTCGTCAACTGGAGCATACAACGGCCCAATATCAGGACATGGTTCACCAAGTAAACACCTCAGTGTTAGAGCGACACCCTCAGCAAATGACTTCAAACAGTAGCCGCCCTGCAAAGAACACATGCAATCAACGATTAATAGCGGACGCAGATCAACACTCGAGGTTTACCAAACTACCACTGATGCAGAGAAAATGCAATCACGTCAGAAAACATTTATTACCACCCATAACACCACATCTGACCAGCTACAGACTGCATGCACCTCCACCTCAGTGCCACTGATTCAGTTTTACCTACTTTCTCACATTTATTAATATTTTTACCACTGGTATCAATAATCTATATCATCAGCATCACCACCCTCATCATGTCCTGACCAAACAGTTAAAGTTAAATGGAAAAATAAATAAAACCGACTTTACTGTTTGTAAAATAAACCAGTTCCAATTATTCCCAAAGGTACATCTTTTGGCAGCACATCTAAACCTGAAGTAAAAGGTAAAGGCTTTCCACACTCATTACTAAGCATTGGTCAGAGTTGATCCTGGTGTACAGGCAGTCAGCCTGCAGGTGACCGTAAATCATCCACCCTGCGGTAGGTTAC
>Ga0209363_1000673_pt1 | contig 14232 bp, 9 predicted proteins | sample WorMetexBAHAMAS3_FD_187385 | JGI IMG/M metagenome (GOLD analysis project Ga0209363, IMG submission 187385) | Marine gutless worms symbiont microbial communities from Max Planck institute for Marine Microbiology, Germany - Inanidrilus exumae... | ecosystem: Host-associated > Annelida > Digestive... | reverse complement strand
AATCCTATTATTATATACATATATCTTTTTATCTTTCTTTGTGAACTGCTGGTAATGTTCTGTAGAGAATTAAGTTTTGATTTTGTTTGGTTTGCAAATTGATATGATGACCTTGTCGGAACCACTGAATTCACCATTTTTTATATAATGACCACCTGTATCTAATGAAGGAGGAAGGTCACTCCCTTGTAATTTTGCAGAGGTATTTTAAGTGATGAAACTGAGCCAATGGGGCTTCTACAACACTTGAGTGAGTAAATGACGGCATAGCAATGCTGCTTGCGGGATGTCAAAACCCGCTGGGCTGGCTCACTGACTTTGCATACTCTGTGTAATGCCGCACATATTGTCACCCCGTATGGTCGCCGGGTGGGGGTGTAGTGTGCCCCGAGTCATTTGTTAATTTTAGAGCTATATAAATTATTAACTCCTTCCTTCCTTCCTTTCCTTTCTTACATATGTACTTCCTTAAGAATAGGTCCGTTCCATTTCCCGGCCGGAGGTTGTAAGAGATGACCAAAGCTGACTTTAGTTTTCTTTGTGCAGCTGTTGAACTGTGTTGCACGCACCATGCTCTGGTGCATGCATGAGCTGTGTTGCTGAAAGGCAAATAATATTGTCGTTGACAACGTGTTTGATAACAGCTATCATTTGTTGAGATAGTAAGATATCTCACCAATATTGTCCATTGACTTTTCACTTGAGGCTTGACAAAGAACAACTCCCACTTTTGATACAGCGACCGACATCACGACAGACTTGGTCAAAACAATGAGTGTGTGGTAACGGACAGCAGCATGCTATACTCGCTTTGTAGGTCTTGTTTGGTGCTGATTCTTGTGAGAATGAAGGGCAGTTCAGCTGTGATACAAGTGATAATATGAATGTGTTTTCTGTGTCTGCTGGCAAAACAAATCTCAGCTTTTAAGTGAAAAGATGCAATTTTTTGGCTTTCTGTTTCCCCAGGTAGTGCAGAAGCACTAGTTACGTACTGTGAGAAAGTAATGTACCATTTGACTGCTTGCTTTCTTAGCAACATTTCTGCCAAAAACTGTCCAAATCGGTTGATGGATGTTGAAGTTACGGCAAGCCAAGGCAGTGTCGTTTTTTTGAGACACAGTGTATATAGTGTTGTGTTATTGTTGATGTCAGGTATCAGTTGTTTCTGCAGCTGAGACAGGATGTCATGTCTGGAAGGTCAGTTCAGTTTGTTTGTTGGCACGCGAGTTCTTCTGCTTGCTTGTTACAGTGAAAATTGCACTGTTAACTTTACGTGCAGTCTTTGATTTGTACTTTAGATTACTTCACATGCAGCGTCGGCCAATTTTAATGAGTGATACAAACGTTCAGTTCATTTTTTTCTGACATAGAACATCGTGTATAAAAGTTGATAAATCTTCTTAATACATTTGCTGGTGACAGTTCTGCTGTTCTGAATGTTTATCAGTCACAGTTGAAATTATCTTTGTTGCAATTCATACGGTGTCACCCACTCGTGTCAAGTTAATGGAACTGTTTGTTGATGTTGAATAAATGTGTCATGCATACATACATATCTACCATTTGACTGCTTGCTTTCTTAGCATACATACATATACGTTTATTGTTGTTTGGCAGCCATAAGCTGGATTAAAGTACACATTCATACTACAATCATGCCATGTATATATATGCATATTATTGTCAGCTGCTCAGTGTTTAATAAGACTTAATATTTGGGTTTATTAGATAATTAGTTAGTTGGAAACATACAGATTAACGTGGCAGAGGACGGCGAAACAGTTCGAGACAGCCTTTGAGACATGACTTCTTTATTGTGGTACATCTGTTTATGATGAACACCACGTGACTGTACAACAGCATGTGGTCTATCAACATACAGCATATGATTAGTGATGTGACGAATGCGTTTTTTCCCACTCGATTTGATTTCAATTCGATTTTTAAATAAAAATCCAACATCAAATTGATTTCGATTTTTCCCCAATATTTGATTTGAAGTTGAAGATATAAACTCCTCCACACTCGGCGTGATCAGATTCACAGAGATATAAACTCCTCCGCACTGTGATTGGACTTGCGGGGGTCTAAAACCCATTCTGTGACCTCTGAGCCGATCGCCGGTCCCTCTAGGGTGATACGGTACCGGAATCGAGTCATATTTGCTCAAAAAATTGCGATATTCATTCCGTTTGATTTTCCTAAAAATCGCGATTTCGATCTGGATTTCGATAATCGTCACATCACTACATGTGACAGAAATAGTTTTCGTTGACTAGTTGATTGACTGAAGCTGTGCGTCAAGTGAGTCTGTGATCATTGCGTAGGTTGCCGTGTTCATTTGTGACACACGCTCTCCTTGGTTCATACGCTGTCCAGTCTCTCTTCGGTGACTATGACAGCCGTGAGCACGGCACTGGAACTCAGTACTTTTCACACGTCAACTTTGCTCCGCAGCAGTCTGCAGAGCTGCTGGAACAGATTGCCGAGATGCACAAGACACACAGGTTTCATATATACACAGATGTGATACAGCAACAGCACAATATGTGCCTGTTTATGACCGCCGAAGGCAGGGCCACTATATTTTACCACTGTCCAGCCATGGGATCTCAACCAAACTTGGCCAGTAGGTCGGAAGTGGTGTCGATTTACACATGCCCCCCCAAAAAAATTTTGGGGGCCCTTTCTTCCAAATTTGGGGCGCAATAACATAAAATTTTGAACTATTTTTTTGCAACTTCTGCACTCGACACCACATATCTCTGGAACTAAACATCGCATCGACATACAAAAATGCTGGTGTCAATCTACAATGTGTCCCTTAAAGTTAACCTACTTTCCGTGACCTTTGACCCAGAAACGGCTGAGATCCGTTTGCTAATTATGACCCACCCTTCGGCAGCCATTACGTTGCACCATCAAAGTTGCGACGTCTCTAGTTTGTTATGTTTTGATAAATCTGTGACACAGTCACTAGTTGACCGTTTAAACGTTTGATTTTTACCAGATATAATTCATTTATAGTAATTTTAGTCAATCTTTTACGTTCAAGTGTATCTGGACTTGCATTTTTTGTTTGTTCAGAGGTCTTTCTCCAGCGGAAGCGGAGCTTCGGTATCTCATGAATGCTAATAAACTGGCTCTCTATGGCGTTGATCTCCATGTTGCTAAAGTAAGTCTGCATTTTGTCGTGTTGTAAGTTTAACATAACATGCTATACATTTCATGTATTTAAACATCAGTGACATCATTGGAAATGCATCGCCAAAGCATAGAATTATCATTATTCTAATTATGGTTCACTTTTCGGCTATTGTGTACGTTGGTTTGCTTTGAACACTTGAAATTGCGGATAGATCTTGTGTGGGTTCATCCCGTTGAGGTCCTATAATAGCTATTCACTAGAGATAGCATGACATTATTATGGAGAAGCTACGGCTAGGTCAAATTTCAGTATGAATTTTGCAGGCCAGTGCCACTGCCTGTAATATTGACCAATCACAGTCAATGCGACTCAGGCGGCAAAAATCAAGCCATGCCGGCCTTGACCTAGCTTCAAGGCCTACAACGCTAACAATTTACGGTGCTCCATCCAGTGTTTATCTGTATCTATGTTTCACACAAAGAATGCTTACTCACATGGTGTATATGTTTACATTTACCCTGTGTTCCTGGGATATATCAATGCATCCCATCTCAATAAACTGTGATAAACACCCATTACTGTTTCCATTATAGTAGGACAGTGTTTACTTTCTTGCAGATTTTGTGCAAAAGAGTCTGTGCAATTTAAGCCCGAGTGAGAGGGTTAAGACAGTATGCGAACTGTGGCTGAGAGGGTTAAAGTGTTTTACCTGGTTCACACCCAGGTCGACTTAGCCTTTCATCCTTTTGAGGTCGATAAACCGAGTAGTAAGCTGTAATTGGACGTGTGTTTCCTCACACGAGCGGCGCCATCTGGTGAATGCTTACAGGGTGAAGGCCTGGTGTGGTTTATTGGGGGCGGTGGTGTGTGTTGTAGCTGCAGCATTGCGCTCCTGCACCATAGGCTCTTGCCAATCAACTGCCACTTCCTGCGATTGTACAGCATGGCTGGTCGCGGCATCGCAGCATGAGTAGCGCTGTAGAAGAATGCGACCTTTACCTTTCTTTACCTTTACATACTGCTAACAGTGCATAGTTGTTGCTGGTGCATTAGGACAATTGCAATCGGACGGTGGAGATTGGCGTATCATCGGTTGGACTGCTGCTTTATCAGGATCGTTTGAGAGTCAACCGCTTCATGTGGCCCAAGATCATCAAGTTCTCATACAAGTGGAATACGTTCACCATCAAAGTCAGACCTGGAGAGGTAGGTTCTCTGCCATCTGGTTTCTTTTTAATAATAATAATAATAATACAATTTATATAGTGCCAATAAAGTCAGAAGATACAGAGGCGCTCGGTGACACTGGGCTAAGTCGGACTAAACAGACATGATACAAGATGACACAAAAACCAGATCAGACACCACCGTTAGGTCCAGATGTTTTACAAGGTAGAGTGAAGTGTATTGCCATCAGAATAAGCAACACAAAATTCAGGAAAAGTTCACTGATGGTTGTTTCTATGCAACTACGAATACGAGAATAGGGTGACAATTTAGCTTTGACTGGCACGTATTGGCCGTTGTGGATAAGTATTGCAGGTTGAGTTGCCTTGTCACAGTGCTGAATAGAATGCATATAGACACCACGCATATTTGAAATAACTAAAAAGTTAAGTACACATAGTAAGTAAGTAAGTAAGAATATTTGTACACGGCGCAGAAAAGCAACAGTCACTATGCGCCGCAGCTCTAGACATACCAAAGTGTCTTCAAAAGTCTCTTAAACTGTACGAGTGAGATGTCTTTGTCACGTAATGTAACAGGCAGAGAGTTCCATTTGTCTCATCACTTACATTGACTTGCCCAGTGAAGGTTCGTTGATTGTATGAGTTGTGATTTGTAGTCTGATAAGTCAGCGGTCAGTTATGAGTTCAAGTTGTCGAGTGACAAGATGGCAAAGCGTCTGTGGAAGATTGCCGTGGAACATCACACGTTCTTTCGGTCAGTCGCCACCATTTCACACACACGCTAGATGATGATGACCTAATGGTTGATACTGGGTCATCGAGTTGTCGCTCTGACGATGAGCAGTGATCAATGCAATGTCTTCAGACCACCCACTGAGACAGTGATCATTGCAATGTCTTGAGACCACCCATGGAGACAGTGACTCACTCGACCTTCATCCATTTGTCTCATCACTCATACTTCACATTGACTTTCCCGCTCACATGATATTCCGACGGATGCTATTCTAACAGATAATATTCTAACCGTAATTGGCTTTGACACCTTAGATCTCCTGTAGCCTGGCTAGGCCACTTACTGTCGGAATAGCATCTGCTGGAATAGCGTCTGCCGTCTGACGTTTGATCTCCAGTACCCACCCAGTGTGAATAAAAATCAAAGAGATAACAAACACTTTTATTTACTTAAATTAAATGTGTTCTCACATTTATTAGGTCGACTCCTCCGAGTTGACTTAATAAAGTGGGTCTCCAATGTCCGTCCGTATGTCCGTCTGTCCACAAAAAGGTTTTTCAATTTCAATGAAATTTGGTATGTAGGTAGAGGTCGATGAGCGATGCATGATGGTATGCAGTGTGACCCCATATAAGGTCAAGGCCACGAGCCCTTTAAAGTTGGAAATTCGGCCATTTTCAAAGTCTATTTTCCCCATTTATAATGGGGGCTTGCAAATGACCACGGATATTTAAATTTGGGCACTATATGTAAACCTTATCGGGGCCGGATTTGTGTTTTTTGTCCTAGTTTCTAGTTATTGTGTCACATGACTTTGAAGTTAGCTGTAAGTAGGAGTCAATCGTCAGTCCCATATGGGGCTATTTTATTGAGTTATTAAGTTTAGTGTTTGTTTGGTTAGTGAGCATCAAAGAATATGCAACAAGGATGGATGTTAGCTGAGTGGCTCACGGCAGTGTTGTTTTTCTCTCGCCAGTAATTAATGCAGAATCATTACCAGTTGTTGCTTTTGCTGTCAAGTTAATTTGAAGATGACATAACCTGGCTTTGTTTTTTAAAATGTTAATTTATTGTTTTCAATCAATCTTTATTTGAATCAGGCAGAAGCCCATAAAACAGCACCAGACAGAATAAAACTACTACACTACACACACACACACAGACAGACAGAGAGAAAGATGGTCCATATCAAACAGGAGCATACACACACCAACACAAAAATGTCCAAACATGTAAACTGGCAAAATGACACACTGATCATCATTATCATCATCATCATCTTTCACTTCAGACAAAAGTCAATAGCACACACACGCACACACATATGTAGGTAAACACTCAGGTCGACAACTCAGACAAGTGTTTAATAACAATATTGCTACCACCCTTTATCTGATTAAGTAGAATCATCTGACTATTGAACATTACTGTATCAAAGCTAGGAAGTACATCCAGTAACATCGACATTACACTGGAATACTTATGATAACCAAAAAACAATTTCATGCGTTTGTTGTAGCATGACTTGAACCTATAATACAATGAATTAATATCTTGCATGTGTGCTTTTGTTGTGTCGCATGTAGTTTCTCTAGTACCATGCTAATGCTAAGTGATTGGCTGGCAACAATGTCTCTGAAATGAGCTTGTTTGTGTCAAGTGGGATGTAAAACTGTAACTGTCAGTCAGTCCAGTCGCTTACAGTGATATGAGACCATTTTAAACCGAAACAGGCAATGACAACTTTACACAGAGTTGTTATGCAACTGGACCCCGACCTGCAGCCATTCAGTGACAAGTCTAACATGCAGACTGTTGTGCTTAGGATAAATGAGTTTGTTTACAGCGCGATGATAATGATAATAATACACACATTTCTATACCGCTGTAAGGTCTTAACTTCAGAGGCGGTGTTGTGATGTCAGACTGAGAGAGCCAGATGTACCAGCAAGTGATCTGGTGTCAAGACTAGCGTCCAAGTACCGCTACTCGGGACGGACACAGTACCAAGTGCAGTTGGCTTCATCGTTGTCTGCATCAGCAACCCTGGACCGCTCGGCCAATGCCACCCTGGACAGGTCGACCAATGCTAGTCTGGCTTCCAGCCGCAAGTACACCGGGGCATCTAAAAGCCTGGATAATGGTTTGTGCAGCTGCCTAAATTCCTTGTATTTGGGCCGATCTGTTTAGCAGATTATGAAGGTATATTGTAGTGACCTTTTTTGTTAGAAGACTAAGAGACCGTGACTTTAGTACAACATGACGTCTGTGATAAGAGTGTGTTTAACATTGTAGATGGACTCTTGCTGTAGTGATATTTGCTGTTTTCGAGCTATGACTCCATCTTTTAGTATGGGATGATGTCATGCAGTGAAGCTACAAACTATTCATAATTAAACTGTGTCACATACTTCATATTATTTAGAATGCATCTTTTGACTAGGACAGTCTTGGAATGGGTGTAACATTCTGAGATACAATGAAACGGTGCAGAAGAGGTTGTGGGCCACTTGTATCATAGAATCACACTTCAATTTAAATTGTGCTTTGCGTCATGCTGCGATTTTATTCGGATATACGATTCGATTTACCTAGTGGGGTTTTCAGTTTGGAATTTGCAATGAGAGGTCAGAGAGATTTGTTTGGGATGTGTTAAGTGTGAGATGTGTATTGCAGTGGTGATGGCTGGATACAGCACGGAGCGCAGTGCGTAGGTGTGGGATGTGTTAAGTGTGAGATGTGTATTGCAGTAGTGATGGCTGGATACAGCACGGAGCGCAGTGAGTCATACGCTGCTGACACGCAGCAGACGGCAACGTTAGATCTCAAGCATCGTCGCCGACACAATCTGACGTCACCGACACCGACCTACGACAGTGCAGGCTGCTACTCACCCGACATGGTAGCTTTGCACTGCTTACTTACTTGCTTGCTGGCGTCTGTAGTCTGTCGTCGTCGTCTGTAATGCTGCGGCCGGCGGGCTGGGTGCATGGGCGGTCGGGCAGCTGACACTGCACAGCGGGCCAGTATAGTTACGTTCCGTTAGGGCGACACCTTGTTGCATGTGATTATGTAGACAAGAATTTAATGTGATGTGTTTTTTGTGTCATCCTGTAGTTGACAGCAAACAGTGCAGCTGTGTGTTGTGTGTGTCTGTGTAGATGAGAAGTCCTTTGGACCCGTCAGCATCGTTGTATGGCAACGTGTTGTCAGCGGACGAACACTCGAGACTTCTCTTGACACCCGTGAGTGACATGACGACGCCATCTCACCTCATGTCTGCTACCTTACACATCGTACACAGACACACATATCAACAACTGTCAACAGACATTTTGCACATACATCTGTGTGACTGATTGGAACACTGAAGTGCTTATGTCATATAACTGTATGATTGCTATATTGGCAGCGCCACAGTTGTGTGTGCAGGCCTCACAAAGTATTGATAGGCTGAAGTTCATTGGACTATTTCGGCTGTTAGTTGGTGGTATATTGATCATACAGGTGGGTGTGTGTGTGTGTTTAGGGTGCTGGCGGCTATGCACAGTATCCAGACATACATGGAACAGGACAGTACTATGGCACTATGCCACCTCACTGGAATGGAACCTCCTCACCCATGGTACTTTGAGCTAATGGCACGTGTACCACAGTCTGAATGGTCGTTAGGAGAAACCGCAACACAAGAATCAATAAATGCCCTTCTCCGTGAGATACCAGGAATTAATTTGTCATTATTGTTATGCTGTTTTTCCGACCACAAAATTGTTTAACCGTGAGAATAAAAGTGATATTTGGCGTACTTGGCGTCGTTCTGTTGACCTTACATTACATTACAGCACAATAAAATTCAGCAGTAAAATTTGTATGGCAGCATGCAGAGTCAAGATGCAGAAGCACTTTCTAGTCTTTACTGTGACATCTGAGTAGCACCAACAGTTTTCTGCAGGCAACGGAATGTGGAGCAAAGTCACAGAATTAGCTGTTTACCATGGAATTCCCACCCACGCTTCTGTGGAATTCTGCAGAATGTGATAAAACGACCAGAGATTGTTGTAATCACGCTCGCAGAGCGGCTGTCAGAAGTGAAAGTGAAAGCTAATAACATCACCCTTCCATGTAGTCTTCGGGTTGACTGTTGCAGTGGCTTGCACCATGACAACACCAAAAACGTTGATATGGTTATTATTATTACTATCTTTGTTGTTATTTCTGGCTGACTGACGTGCCTTGTAGCACTCTCACACTGTAGGCTGGGTGTCAGCAAGAGTAATATACAGTGACTATAAATTGAGTGATTAGTTGCTGGTGGGGTTATCTGTCTGGAGCGAGGTGCAGATGATTTGCATATGCCTCTACCACCCCATCGTCTGTTGCTTCATTAAATACAGACAGGTTCTACGCCTGTCTGGTGTCGACTAATGAGGGCCGATGAATGTATGTCGTTTGTACTAGCTGACTCATGTTGTGGTATGTGTTGTCAGTAGAGTTACTGATGAGCTGTTGTCTTTAATAACAGAGCGGAGTGGATCAACTTCCTGCATTCCAAGATGACCACGTGTCTGAACAGCACCGTAGGTCAGCAGGGGTCAGAGGTCATGGGTCATGGGGTCACGAGTCCAGTGCACCTGTGCAGGCACATTATCACTACTACCCTGGCACCGGCAGCCATGGCAGCCCTATCATTTCTGAGGTAAATTCTGCTATTATCTCACTTAAGTAGCATTCTCACTGACACTATGAACGGCATGCTACTGGTCACGGTGCTACCTGTCGACCGCGGTTGATGGTGTTTGAACGTGTGCGAACGCGGGGACAGTCTCAAATGCCTAGCATTGCGTGCTATCGCCATGGACGGTGATATATCGCCGTTGACAGCGATAGCATGCAGTTGACGGCGTGAGTGAGAACGCTACTTAAGGTGTCACTCACTCTTTTGCAGTCAGTGATTTACTGTGTTCAACAAGGTTCATCTACAGCTAAACACAGAAAGCACTGTATCACCGCCTTTGTAGCAGCAGTTTTAGGTGAGTCTGGGTTAGTTAGTCTTCCTCATTACTCTCCATCCATCTGTTTCATCTGAGAAGCTCTGAGGGTAACTGTAACTGGTTTTATGGCCAGATGTTTATCTGTCACCCAGCTAACAGTGTCAAAACGCTGAAGCAAGCACATTTATCCCTGAGCCCAACCATTGGCTTCGTTCTTTCCACATCCATCTCCCAACTCCTGAGGGAAGGGCTTGGCTCCCATTATGATGGATCTCCAACACTGTGATCCTTTGATGAGACAACACTCAAAGAGTTTAAACTGCTGTCATGGTGTTTACATACATGCATTTCTTGATTTTATCCCATGTTGAGTTCTGGTAATGGACAGACGGAATAAAGGGTGCCACATGTACATTTATGGGTTAGGGTTGGGGTTAACATACCCTAGTGTATGTTTATGTATGGGATTTCTCACAGTAGATTTTCCACATACTACACACGGATTCGATTTACATGTAAAATTCGGTGGAATTGTTTACAAAAGTAAATAATTGTGACTGTACAATGTGTTTGATTCGGTGTTGGCAGCAGTCGTATGGGAACGTGGCTATGACCAGTTACAATGGATATCATGACTATGATGGAGTTGATCATGACAAGGTTGATTTACTTACTTACTTACTGACTTGTGATTGTCGAGTTGTTGAGGTTGCAGTGTTGCTGCTGATATGAGTTAGAGTGATAAAAACAACAACAACAACAATAATAATAATAATAATAATAATCTAGCTTGTATAGCGCTGCAGGGTTCGTACAGACCCTGGAAAATCCTGGAATTTTATTGTTCAGAATTCCAGTTTCTGGAAAATCCTGGAAAGTCCTGGAATTATAAACCAGCGGTTCTGGAATTTTTAGTTTTGGTTTGAGTAGTCGCTAAGCAGATGAGTAATTCCTTTTAATACATTGCCACCTCTTGGGTCAAACCGAGTGTTGGAAATACCTTTATACTGTTACATACAATAATACAATCTCAGATATTGCATTTTCGCTTCTTTGCTTTAATGCAGATACACTGATAACTGATTTTGTATATGCACTTTTTTGACCTCCTGCAACTCATGTTTGTGAATGGAACGTGTCCTGGAAAGTCCTGAAAAAAGGATTTTAGAGTCCTGGAAAACTGGAATTTGGTCTTGGCTAGTCCTGGAAAATCCTGGAAAAAACATTTGTCGTTGTTCTTGATGTACTGCTAGACTGCTAAGGGAAGGAAGGACGTTGATGCTGTGTTTACATCGCCATTACTGTGATTCAGTGGCGTGTAGTGAGGACATTACTGCTGTGTTTACATCGCGAGTACTGTGATTTTATTGGCGTGTAGTGTATGATTGAAGTGATTGTTGTCCGGTCTGCAGGCGCTGACACAAGCAATACTAGCAGTGACATCTGTCAACAACGACCTTTCAGTTGAGAAGATTGAAATAGTTCACAACAAAACTGGCGCCCAGTAGAGAGAGAGAGAGAGAGCGGAGAGTTCTCGACAAAATGACACATTGCGCTCATGATTTTTACTGCTTAGACCTTGTAATTCAGTCAGTTTAAAAAATTTTCCCATGTTTTCATGAGAACATTCAAAACTTTTCTACCACGTTTTAAACATTTACTTGCGGTTTAATTTTTATGATGTATATGTTCTGTTATTTCGAGGCCATATGTATGTGCCAAAGCATAGATATATTACATTTTTTGGAGCTTTTATGATATCAAATATGTTCAGTGATGCTAGCAATGGCTGATATGGTTTGCTATTTTTTTAGTTCAGTTTTTAGTTTGAATTGAAATCAGGTTATGTAGACCTGAATACAGTAATAGTACGTACTTTGAAGTATAGTTATATTAATGTTTGATTTAGTCTTGTGCTGAATATGCAGAGCAACATTATGTTAATAGAATAAGATGTTTTTTTGTTGTGTTTCGTTTTAATTGAGTGTTTAATTGAAATTGACGCCATTAGATTCAGACAGGTCTGTTGAAGGTAAGTCTGTACATAGACGCAGTCAAGAATTAATAGTTCTTATACTAACGTTAATTGAGTCAGGTATTTTAGTTGCTTTTTTTTAAATTATCGTATAGTATGTGAATAATTTTCCCTTAGAAAATGGGGGACAGTCTGACTCTGTGGAAAATCTACGTATAAATGTTTTGTCCTTTGTAATTTTGTCCGCGTTTTTTGATTTCCGCATTTTATCCCATTATACACTTCTGTTATTAATGTTTGATTTATCAGTAGTCATGAGAGTTGACTTTTTAAACTTTTTTTTCTGGATGATGTATTGAAGTTATTGCATTTTCTTTTATTTTTTACTGTTAGTCTGCATTTATCATATCAGTGCTGTTCATAATTGCTTAGTGCATAGTCCATTGCGTTAATTGTGTGTAGAATTGATACAGAGCTTTTTATTGCTACGTTGGAAAAGTGTTTCAATCAATATTAGATGAATCTTTTTTTGTAATTCTACAGAGAATTTGTAGCGAAGCATATCTGAATTTGTGTTTTTGAGAATTGTGTCAGTCTATTTTCATGAGTATAGTAGATTAGTTTATTGGACTGTACAAAAATCCAGATACTTTTGTATGCAGGTGTGAAAGCATTAGTAGCATTACTGATTTTCTGACCCAACAACAGTCTCAATATAGAGATAAGAAGAGCACAAGCTGAGATCTACGACGTAGGTCTATTCTGAAGCATGTGAGTGAAACTCATAGAAGTCTCAGTGTAATTGAATGAAGTAGTCCGACAGGCAATTGACCATTGTATTAAGCACTGAAACATCTGACCTGTTTGTTCATTGTAGACAGTAGATATATACCGTAGTTGTGATAAATGTTATGTTAGTGTTGTTGTTTATGCTTCTGAGTTTATTCTCTGTTAAATGTGTCATGATGATGATGATGATGATGATGATGATTGATACTAACAATGATACAACGATGTATTGATGTCTTTGTTGGTAGTGCTGCCGGATTTAACATTTGGCAATAACTGATAACACAAAAACAAGGCTGCGAAGCTACTAAACTTAGCATAAATGCCACTAACATGTGTAACTAGTCCGTGCAGGATTGTGGGAAGGTTACTGCTTTATAATTTGGAAAAAATCTCTCTAACTCTTAAGACTGAAAATTACAAAAACAGTACCACAAATCTGTTTTTGAATTTTTGAAAGGATTTGACAGTGAGGCCTTCATCTGCAGTAACTGTTTGTTTTGTGTGTAAATCTAGCTCCGATTACTGGTATAGTTTATATCCATTGCTGTCTGCAGTGTTTCCACTCTCCATTTCCAGAGATCCCAAGATTTGATCACAAAATTCCAAGGTTATACTAAAAATCTCAAGCGACTGAAGAGAAATCAGATGTGACATCGTGTTCTTGCATCCACAAAAATGGAAGTAAGTAGAAAAGTTAACGAACAGTATAAGTGCATGAAAATTTTAATTGCCAGAGTGCAAGTAAAAAAATCCCAACGTTACTTGGCAAAATCCACGATTGATTCACCAAACCTGAAGATCTTGGGAAAAATCTCAAGGAGTGGAGACGGTGGCTGTCTGTGTTTATGATATTTTCAGTGATGCGAGTCACAAGTGAAAATGGTTAATATTTGTTCTCTTTTGTGTTCTGAATATGCATTGATCAGTATTATATGAATATGTATTCACGTTTGTTACTCATTTAACCTAAACTTACTACTATTATTAGGTCGACTCTTCGACAGAGTCGACCTAATTAAGCCAGTCTCCAGTATCCGTCCGTGCGTGCGTGCGATACATACGGACGTGCGTCCTCAAAAAGTTTCTTTGATTTCAGTGAAATTTGGCATGTAGGCAGAGGTCGATGAATGATGCACGACGGTATGCAGTATGACCTGATCCAACGTCAAGGTCACGAGCCATTCGAAGTTGGAAATCCTGCCATTTTCAAAAGCTATCTCTTCTCCGCCACCGTTTACAAAGCTAGCTGGCAATTGACCACTGATTCCTAAACTAGGGAGGGAGGGCACAATATCCAAATTTGATCTGGCCGGATTTTTTATATTTGTCCTAGTTGTCGTGTCACGTCACTGAGCTTGGCAGAAATGTCAGGTGTGAGGAGTCGACCGTCAGCCTTATAT
>Ga0209363_1000672_pt1 | contig 14239 bp, 9 predicted proteins | sample WorMetexBAHAMAS3_FD_187385 | JGI IMG/M metagenome (GOLD analysis project Ga0209363, IMG submission 187385) | Marine gutless worms symbiont microbial communities from Max Planck institute for Marine Microbiology, Germany - Inanidrilus exumae... | ecosystem: Host-associated > Annelida > Digestive... | reverse complement strand
ACACTGAACACTGGCGAAACAATCTACCACCCACATCACTGGTATCACACACAGACCTTTAGCATGATGTTAACTACAGTGTGGTCCGATCTGGGTAAACAGTAAAGGTTTCCCATACTCGTAACCGAGCGTTGGGCCGAAGCTATTCCCGGGGTACAGGCAGTCAGCCCGCAGATGACTATAAGTCATCCACCCGGTGGTAGGCTGCCATTACTTTCCGCCAGGCCTGTGGTTACCTTCCCAGCCGCACAGCATCACCGCCCCTTGGCCGGTACCAAGTTATACTGCTTGGTGACAGAGGCATATAGGTGTGAATAACTTGCCCAAGGTTGTTACGCAGCTTTTGTCCCGAGTAGGATCTGAACCCATGACCTGTTGATCGCAAGTCCAATGCTCTACCCGTTGCACCACAGTGCCACCCCAATCTGAGTAATTTTGAATAATTTTTGGCACATAAAATCATAAAGAAATTTATAAGTCGTTAAGAATTTCCCCCCCACACGTGAAAAATGTCACAGCACTACCCTGTGAAATGCAGAACTCATTCATCGATCAAAGTTACTTGTTTCCCCAAAAAGTGAATGTCTCTGAAAATAACAACTTGGATTTCAGACAACCAAGAAAAGACGAGACCAGTTGTTGATTTTTCCTGCTTGAGGTCACCACTTTGAGTTCCCCTCAATGTTTTGACACTGCTGGTTGGGTGACTTTGGTCGATCAAAATATGGAAAAGTCACAGCATACTGATTTCAACAAAGATAAGACTAATGAAAGCGCTAGTGTGGCCTGTAGCAAAGTAAATCTAATCTAACACAACAAAAGCAAATATGCATCTGTAACAAAATATGGCATAACGCAAAATAAACACAGTAACCAAATCCAGGTTTAGTTGCCTCTTACAACCTCCGTCCTGGAAATGAAACCGGCCTATATTTAATAAAGTAAATAAGTAAGGAAGTATGTAAACGATTTATACAGCACCGGTATCGACAAATGAATTGGGGGTGCATTACAGCCCCAGAGCCCATATTGGGTACCGTAACAACTACAACTAGTGATTCCTTTTCCCTCAAAGTGCCTTCAAGCACAATGACTCAAACTAGGTATTCTAAGTCTAAACAGTTTTCGATTTTAGTCTTTCGTTATTTTTTAAAATTATGGATCCATGAACTAGATTAAGATGGATATCTGTGATGTTCTGGGCAATTATAAATTATCGTATTTATAGAAGACCCGCCATAAGGTCAAGGAATGAAATGTTGGTGCAATACCTGCTTGGCCGCAACTAGCTGGACAAGTTCCGAGAGCTGACTGCGAGTGCCGCGGTGTACGCCAAGAACGCTCTGCTGGTGCATCGCAATGCTGTGCAGCTGCAGTGGCACTTCGTACTTGGAGTTTCCTCCGACCACCAACACGCCACCCTACGACAGTCACATCCCATTATCAGACTATGCTCCGGTTCTCTGTTCATCGGGGTTCCTACTCTCTTACTTACAAAAGATCCAGCTTTCTGGGACCCTAAGAACGTTTTCCAGAACTTTGTTGTAGCCCAGCAATGTTCAAATGAAGACAAACAGCAGCTACATACTCTATATATGGAGTGTGACAGTACAATCCATCATGGAATGGTCATGAAATTCATTGTCACTTTGTCTCAGTAAGCAAGAACCCAAACTCGGCACTATGCATGTTGGTTAATTTGAACTACAAGTAAATTCCAGGACTTTCCAGGACCAAATCATTTTTCAAGACTTTCCAGGTGCTGAGAAGTTTTAAAAATTTCAGGACATTCCAGGAAGCGTGGGAATCCTGGTTCAACTAGCATGCTTTCCATACTCACTGCATGTTATGCCAGGTTCCATAATACAGAAACCACAGGATATTACCAAAACGAATTTCTTCCGTGAGAATATCTTTTCTGTGGGTACTACTGGCGCTTGAAAAGAATATAAAGGAAGAAGTGGTCCTTCTTTCAGAAGTCATGTCATTCAGTGGGTGAAAGGAGTGACTACTCTGAATGGGAGGGCATCGAAAATATCATCCGGCAACAATAATTCATACGGAAAATGGCCAGTTAACTGGTACTTGCGTATGCGTGTTTTAAGAGACTGAAACAGTAATATGAACACATTAAAACACTTAGTTACTATAAAGAGACGATCCATGCCTCTTTGAGCACTTTGGTAGCACGACTGACTGTCCGTGCAGAGCTGACAAAGTCGATGACGGCATCCACACCACCTTTGCACACGTTCTTTATTCTCATCTCAATGTATTCCTCGTGCACTGTTACACATCACACATACACACACATACGAGGAATGTAACAGTCAGCCACGTAATGGAAACAAATAACTAAGCCACAGCAAAAATGGCAACGTTAAAGGTTTTACAATCCAGAAGAAGCCAGCACTCACAACAGTGCAAAGACCCACACCGGCAATGTTTTTGTGACTCATGACCTTGACCTTTAACCCCAAAATAATTGGGTTTCCAGGACTCATTGTAAAACATTTCTATGACAAGTCTGGTGATCCTAGCTGTATCGGTTTTTGAGATATCATGTGGAAAAACAGACAGACACACAGACCGACGGAGGCAAAACCCTAGCCCCACAAATGCCATTGGCGTGGGCTGTTTCTATGGAATGGTAAGGATTAAGTAGTTTGTTAGAAATAAGGTGATTATGGACTATTCTAACAGCAACAAAACAGTGGTAACAGTGCAAAAGATGAACTTACGGGCATCACTCCAGTGAATGACGTCATAGCAGCCATGTTCCTTTGCTACCAGCAGCTTTTCAATCTACACATAATGCACCACAGTGTGGGTACATTGCGCACTATACACTCCATAACAACACACTCACTCATTCCTATCACTCGAATGGCTCAGTCGGATCCCTCATAGACAGAAACCTTTTGGCTTTCTTTATCTCCTTCTCCTTCAGGGTGCAGCAACATCAGCCAGGCTTGTAGTAGCTCTCATGTGAAGCCTGATGATCTCAGGCCTAGTGCAATTTTCCCCATGGGCCAAGCTAACCTGCTTAACTGTCACAGTGCCACACAAGTGTCTTAATTACTGCTAGTATTTAATTGGACTACATGTCTGTGCGGTGCAAAGTAATGCGGACTTGTGTACTGATGGAGTATTTAGTGAAATAAAGTATGCTACTCTTTTTCTCTCTAATTACACCACAAGACCTCTCTTGACACATACATTACTACAACTAGGCTTCAAGTGCCAAGCCAGCTCTCGGCTTCACTCATCCTGCTTTGCCCATATGGGGTTCACAGCCACATAGAGCATAGGGTTCAATGGGTTGAATCCTTTTATCAGCTACTAGTAACTAACAGGCCTACCATCATGGAGCTATTCTGTTACACAAATAACGATATCAAAATATGTTACAACCAATTTTACCAGGCATTATCAAGATCATAACTTCATACACGTGTTGTACCAGTCATACCAAATTTTTAAATTTTGGAATATCTTACTCATAGAATAATGAGTACATACACTAGTGTCAGCAACGGTCAACTGCACACGAGACTGGTTTGTTCCAAGGTAATACTCCGCCACTTTGAGCGTCCACAGGCCAAGTCCACCAGCTCCAACAATCAGCAGGTTGATAATATCTGCATACACGATTTGTCACTATCAAAGTCAAACATCTCAAATCCACTCAATAGAAGCATACATGTTATTATCCACACATGCCGATAGGCAAGGTGTCAACTGTCGATATATCATTTACTGTTTTGTCGTTGTTGCAATTTTATGTGTATGGTTACAGATTTCTCTGCCGAGGATAAAGCTAGCGGCGTCAAATTTTGCACGGCGGTTCATCGGTGTCCAAGGCAGGGAATCTCATTTTGGGAACTTTGCTCCCCCAGCCCAAAATCGGACGAATCGGCCAGCGCATGGAAGACAATAAATGTTCCAGTTGGTGACTCCACTGCGTAACGTGTACGCAAAATCGGCATGTGTGGATATACGACCGTTCCCGAAGACGGACGTACTTGCTAATTTTTTTAACAATGCTACTCATCAAATCAGCGTAAGTTATATTTAAGTGCTAAATACAAACAGCAGTCACAGAAGACGGCATCCTGCCATTGACAGAAACCATTGGACAAACATTACACGCCATATGGGCTGGTGGGCTGCCAGTGCACATTGACAGACATCTCTCAAAGCATATCAATTATACAACAACAATACTAAATTATATACGAAATTCTGTCATTTAGAGCAAATGATTGTACTCAGTACTGCAAAAATTCTCAGCATGCTAAATAATGAAATAAGGTGATAAGTGAAAGGTCGCCTATCTCTAACCAGAAGAGTTGAGAAGACGATCTTCCACAAATGGCCGAACTCTCTGGACAGCTGCATAGGCTGCAAGAGCTCCACATGGCAGAATGGCAGCGACGTCAAGAGGCAAACTGTCAGGAATTTTGATAACATTTGACACGTCATTCACCAACATGTACTCCGCATATCTGAACACAATGAAGATCCAAACACAAACAATAGTCATTCTACAGCTGAACAAAATTTTACAATTATCAATAGAATATAAAATTCCAATATGATCCATCATCCACCAACTTTCATTTCTCTTCCCAGAGTGCATGCACTACAGAAAACTTCTCCCAATCGTTTAGAACTTTGACTTCAGAACAGCTCTCAAAATACACGAAACTAGAAAACATAAGCATTTGTATCGACATGCAGACCAAAGCCGGCAATGGCTGCAGGTAGTATAGCAATGTATAGGTGTACGGAATACTGGCCATGGTCACTAGCAACTGTGCGGCCGTGACGGTTTTCGTAACCATGTGACCTTGACCTTTTGACCTCTGGGTCAATGCACGCTAAGCGACTGCTATAGAGTACTACAAGTGTGTCAAGTTTGGTGTTGATAGCTCAAGCCGTTTTCCTGCCAGAGCGCGGACAAACAGACAAACACACAGACAGACATGACTGAACGCCCTACCCACGCCGGCGGCTATGCTGGCATGGGTAAATACATTATTTTCTTGCAGTAAACTGTTCATTAACGTTTCCAATTCTATTATGACTTTTTGGCAATTTTATTACATTTCTGTGATCTCATCCGCTTCTAATTTCCCATGTTTCTAAAGACATCCAGAAAACCCTAAATACAATAAATGCTTTTCAGGCAAATGACAATGGCAACTGTCAACTGTTTCAACGACAGTGACAATTATGGTTTCCATCACTTTACACACACAATATGGCCACATGGTGTTCTATAAGCCATTTATCTGAGTTGCATTAGTTCTTTCTTTCAAGCTACTATGCTGTATCGGTCAATGAGTCGGCAGTGCTTAACGTTCAACTTGACACACTCAGTTCATACTAAAAACTTGATCCACCGAGGAAGCGATTCAATTATGTCAATTTGTTGTACTAAATGTAATAACCCACACAAGAAAGGCAGGCCACCAATTTTAACTCTAACTCATAATGGCCCACTACTACTGGCAGTCATCCCATGCCTCTGAAAATTTCACTTAAGGTTTACTAACCCAGTTTCAGTAAGTTCTTCATCATCAGTTGGATAGATGACAACACGATCTCCAACAGCCAAGGAGCAGTCACTGACTGATGGACAAATCTCGTCAATGATCCCAGAAACTTCAAAACCTGTTATACACAGACAAAATCAGCACATGACCAGTTATCATTCAGTGCAGACTATGCAGCATCTGTATTACTGTATTATGGGCTTCACACTTCCTTGCTTTCCTCCTTCTCTTCTTCTTTCTCTTCTCATGTTGTTCGATAGCCCATCTGCTGGCAATGGATACTGGTGATGACTGCAGTAGTGACCTGCAAATGCTACATGCCTGTGTGGCTTTGTGAATTGAAGCCAGTCTGGGGCTTGCTAAGGCTGCAGGGCATATCTATCAAATATAGCACGACTCACGTTCAAAGTAAGAAGTTTTGCTAATGCTCTATGCTGTGCCTATGTTTTGTTTTATTCTAACTGATTTCTTAAAAACATAAATCTCATTCTTGTAATGAAATACACCAGTATAATGCGACTGCTGACTGCTGAGAGTTTGCCATCAATGTACTGCACTATCGAGCGTGACAGATAGTTGCTGAGATGATAACATAGACATTTATAGCGTGATCTGGCAAGGCAGAAAGAAGCAGCTGACCTGGGAAGAGTGAAGTGTCAAGGACTCCCTGCATGCGAGGACGTCTCTGACCACTGTTCACAACTTGACAGTCAGTATAGCATGCACCAGCGTAGCACACCTGCCACCAACAATTACACAAAACATATCATGCATTCATGTACAATCTTTTAACGTAACTAACAGCATTGGACGTTATCATATACTGGTAACCATAGGCCTAAATGTTATCAGTTCTGACGGAACTAAGCCTTATCCGTTATAACCACATACTACGTGCAATACTGATAGTGAAAATAATATTAACATTAACTCTAATTGTTACTCTAACCCTAACCCTACTGACCTTAACTGTATTATTGTAACCCTGGTAATATTTCAGTGAAATATAGTGCTGAAATATAATAATCAAAGAAGTTTTAAGTTTACCAGCATGAAAATCAGATCTCGAACCACCAGTCCACCACCATCTCCACCTCTAGCCTAACCAGCCATTTGGCAAACCTCGCTATAAATGTCTATGTTATTGTTTTCTATGATCAGAACTGACATTAATATTGTCTACCAATTATGTGTGAGCTAATAAAAGTTTATGAAACACAACCCTAACTCATTAGAACATACACAGCACAACAGCTGATTCACACATCACATTACACCACATGCCTCAAATTTAGCTTGTATCAACGGCTTTGGCAAAATAAATGACCAAAATGACAAAGAATGACTGTAGTTGTCTCTTTTCGACGTCGCAGTAACAATCAATACATACTTTGATCCTGGCGCCGCCTCTGCTTAGTCCCGGAATCGGAAAGTTATCGTCCAGCTGAAAGCTTTCCGTGATGCTCTGCCTGCGAATGCAGCGCATCTGTTTGTTCGACGAATATGAAGCAGCAAGCATTTCTACGACGATCCACCACCGCCAACAGAAGTCTACGGCAAATAACGGTACCGGTAGCCGACTTTCGATTCGACAGCCAGTTCAGCAGCTAGCAGACGACACGATTTAAGCACTTCGTCTCGTTGTTCACTAAGCAGTCAGTAAAAACGATATCGATTGAAGAAAACGACGGCTGTTTTTGTTACAACACAAAATAACTTCACAATCACTGACGTCACCAATTTGAAGCTGTTAACTCAGCGGCAATATTACTCAGTCAGCGCTGACGACGCGCATCCACTGTGCACGTGAAAGACGCATGTTTACGTTCGCCTGAACTCTGGGCCGACGAGCCCGTGACCTCTGTCACGTGATCTGGCCGAGGCCTTTCTGGTAGGCTGTGACCCATGCTGTGGCCGGAACACTGCTAGAACTAGAGCGCACAAAGGAGGTCGGGCGGGATTCCCTTACGTCATCCGCTAACTGCGTTGAACCATGCGTTGAACTTGAAAGTAGGCCTACTGCCGTCTACCGGTCATTGCGGTCAACCGGGTTGACACCAGTGACTGACTGACCGCTTGAGCCTTGACGGCATTAGTTTCAAGTTACGTGGTACTCGATTCGTCTTTGCTGTTTCTGGCGGTGATGCTGGCGTTGTATACGAAACAGGAGGCCGCCGCGTAGATCGATATTAAAAACAAGCCATCACGCTGCTACCAGCCACCACAGTGCCACCACTAGACGTCCGTCCGTGAGCTCGCTGCGCAGGCAGCCGCCACTCCTCCTCCCCTCACTCCGCCGTCGTGTGACCGCCGCTGTTCACCATAATCGACCAATGGCGTGTCTGGAACAGACACGTACATTGCTGAGGCGGCCGAAATGTAGCAGTTACAATTAATTGCTTTGGACAGTGGACTACCGTAGGTGAATGTGCATGCAGGCTTCTACATGAAAGGACAAACTACTCATTGGACTGAACAGTCGAATATATTCTGTTTTGCACTTTTCATAGTTTTCCTGCTGGGAATTTGTAATGAATTAGAATTTAAGAATCTTAAATTTAGGCCCAAATGAAATACATAGGCCTACAAGAAGCTCAGATATCGTAGAGGGACCACACGACGCACTGTATCAGTTGAATTCTTGTCAATTAGTGTATGTGTAACCGTGTAACGCCCCTGATTGCCTCTGACCTTGAGAAGTCCTACAGTTTCGATAAGACAGTTGACATTACAAGCCACATGCGCTTTCCGATTCATCTGTAATACTTTTCCGAGGTATGGGAGTTAGACAGATTTCAAACAGCAATTGAGTGACCTTCAAAGGTCACTCAAGGTCATTGGTATTGGTGCCATTCCACAGACCATACACCATTTCCTTTTATAGTCTTCCATTGTTACTATGTTTATCTTGCACGTACATTTCCAATCAGTTATTCCCAAAAGTAAGAGGTCGTAAGCCTGACTGACACACCTCTAAAATGTAGATCCTGCGTGCACTATCTAGGCTAGTAATCATCAGTATCTATCTGCACACAAAATCTAAGTGCCTATATAGCTTCACCGATTTCAAATATGTGATTGCAGGCCTAGTTGGCGCCCTTTTGTGTGTGACCTCACTAAAATTTCACCAAAATCTTTGGCACAAGCAAACTATTATAGACTCCCTGCGCTGTAGTGTGGCATTGCTTGCGTGATCCTATGTTTAGCCGTTTTGGTAAAACTCCGACAGACGGACGGGCAGACAAACAAACGATGACAGTATATAGCCTACCGCACTAGCACAGCGTCGCACGGTAAAAATTATACACCAGACAACTCGACAAGAAGCCAGAAGACTTTCATATGCCGTGCTATTTCTATGCATTGACATTTTTTTTTTAAAATAATACTAAACAAACAGTTTATGACATCCAACTTCTCAACTGTTATGTTAATATCAGCTTGCAATAAGGCAATGGTATGGTTGATATCAGACTTCGCCCTTGGTGTGCAATTGCACAGCCGACTTCGCGGCCGATAAGTAAGTACTGACAATACTTGTACACAAGGGGATGAATCATGCATCCTTTGTTATACCATGATTCAGGTAACCACCGGGGCCATTGCAAACCCTTCAACATGAATTTCTCAAGTGTGGTATATGCGGCTCAATTCTCCCGTAACTCTATAGACTTCCTTAACCGAAGTCCCAAGGCCATTAACACTAAATTAATTTCGCTTTCCTACATACATGCATCAAAGTCTCTGGTGTATTTGTTTCTCCACCAACTTTCATCATTACCATAGTAACAATAGCTATGGCGACGTGCGTTTTGGTAATTCTTTCCACTAATCGTAAAATTTCTCTGTTCCTCTTTTACTTCAGTTTGTAAGTAATTTCAAAATAGTCAAAATTATGCCCTTTAATAATAGGAAATTGAATTCTGTAAGATTTTGTAGAAAATATGTAAATTTAAGCAAAATGGATCCTTCGTAGCGAAATTCATACATTCACGTACATACATCAATGAATGACCAATTCCAACACGCTATTTTAGGTTCAATATTGTTACAAACATTATACAAATTCATTTCATACTACGTATATTTACAAAGGACAATTGTGGCAATGTGGCAGTGGAGTAAAACTTCGACCAGAAAATTAATCTACAATGTACACTGCAAATATCATGTAGCACCATCAGGACTTATGTCAGTACAAATGAAAACAAAAAATCAAGCACCACTAATTACTTGTAATTAGTAATTACTTCGCCGCCGGTAGGGGTGGAAAGTATTGTAATCAGCGTGTCTGTCTCTTTGTCGGTATGTCCACTCGCATTTATCAAAAACCACTGTCCAAATTTCACCATATTTTCTGCATGCGTTACCTGTGGCCGTGGCTCGGTCTTCCTCTGTTGGCAATGCGATACTTTATGTACTTCCGTTTTTGTGGATGGCATCATGTTTCCATACAATGGCCCCAAATCAAAGACGTTTCGTCCAGTTCGCCAGGTGGCGGCACCGGGGCGAAGTCTGCAGTCCGTTGTTTGATGATAACAGTTTGGATGATAACAGTTTAAAGCACTGCAATGTACAGTACAGCCACAACAACTTACCTCAGTAAGTAGAAAAAACTGCAATAACAAACGACTGTAGCCTACTAGGTATCAGTGCCAGATAAGCCAAGCACAGGGCACGTAGCAAGTTTAGAAAGGCGTTCTACTGGCCCTAATAAAGTGCTGTCGCAAAAATTATGTAAGTAACAGCTCTTAAATCCCAAGTGATATGGATGCTTTTGTTACTTCGACGCCGGTAGAAATGCGAAGTATTGTGATCAGCATGTCTGTATGTCTGTCTGTCTGCTTGCATATCTTGAAAACCGTACGTCAAAATTCCACAAAATTTTATGCACGTTACCCGTGGCCGTGGCTCGGTCCTTCTCTGATGGCAATGCGATATGTTATGTACTTGTGGTTTTGTGGATGACGTCATGTTTCCATATAATGCGGAGATAGGACAGAATCAAAGACGACCAGTTTGCGAGACGATGGCACTATAGTCGGACTACAGACGTTGTTTCGTCAACAGTGGTGGCTGAGCGTCGAAAATATTGGGGGACCAGAAATCATGGGCGGATACGGGGGAGAGTGCAGGAGGGGTGTACCCTCCCGCTGCGGGGACTGGGATAGCACCCCTGATTTTTTTTGAAAATTTTTCGTCAAAATCCTGCATTTTGGTTCGTTTTGAGTAAGAAAATGTACTCCTCAACGCTGGACAGAAACATCAGCACCATATCACCCAAACGTTATTGGGGGGTCAGAGATATAGCAATGACCCCCACCTCTAACATTGGGGGTTAGCTGACCCCTTACCCCGTGGCTCCGCCACCACTGTTCATCGAGATCATCAGGTGGCTGCACCGGGGGCGAAGTCTCCGACTGCATCTTGTTTTTACTAATGTAATAATAAAATGTGTACTTTGTTTTAGATTTACGGCATTAGTATTCTGTGATGTTTTAACGTCAAAAATATGTATTTGCATGGATATAAACTGCAAAATGCCCTCATCTGCAAGGTAAAGTGCCAAAGCACGGGCCCTTAAAGCTCGGGGCCCGTAGTATATGCTACTCCTCATACTACCTTAATCTGGCAATGATAGGCACTCTGAAACACAACATCATCATACTATACACAAACGCAGAAATCAGCATTACAATGAATAAATATCTGCTTCGAGGCCATCCAATTTCTAACAATTCAAACTTATTAAACGGAAGCAGAACAAGTGGTAAAGATACGACACAGTATCTTGCATAATACACTTACGATGCTAAAATGTAACCATCTTCAAGTTAACTACAGTACATGATGTCTAAAGGCCAACAATGCACAAAGAAAAAAAGCAACAGTTTCAGAACTCTTCAAATCACTGTCAGAAGACTCACAGAAAGCAAGAAACGACGAAATGACGCAAAATTGATAGCTTCCATCAAGATTTAAGTCTAGTGTTAGATTTACGATGCATTACTAACCTGCGATAAGTTAGTACATGCTCCTTCTTTACTTCTGTGGCCTGTAAGTGAGCCAATAATATTGAAAAAAGTCGGAACAAATGTCTTCCTTACACCCCGCCATCCATCATCGTACTTAAAAGTGCGTCAGAAAATTTTTGGATGTTTTCAAAACTTTTTGCATAACATAACATTACTACGCTGTGTCTAAAACCGACACTGCTTTGTATATACCTCTCTACCGGTTACTTTGAAGTGTACTGTGTACATATTCAGTAGATCAATCGGTGGCCGTTAAATGACAATCTTTCTTACACTGCTGACACCATCAGCAACGACTTCCACATGCAGTGGCATTTCTAGCACTCAAAAAGTGGAGGGGCTATTATTGTGGGGTCAACATAAATGTGGGGGCAAAGACTCAAGGTGTATATAAGAAGCAGTTTCACTGTACACACTTAATTAACCTTTGTGGAACAACTACCCCCGTAGTATATGGCACGTTATAGATCTAGTGTATGAAAAGTTTGGGAAAACTGGGAGCAAGCCCAAATTCTGGGGACATGGCCCCAAGCCAGACCCCAGTAGAAACGCCACTGTCCACATGTCCCCGTGATGCGGACACTTCATCACAGCGTCACTGTCCAGTACAGGTAAAGGAACAATTGCCCATCAAGGTAGGATAGGCTGAGCGACACTGAACGGCTTTACCGGGCTGGCATCGGCAGATGGGCGTCTCGCAGCAGCTGTCTCAGCGCTTCGTTCTGCTGCTCTAACTCGGCGACTCTGCCGCGAGCGGTCAACAGTTGCAGCCGAAGTTGCGTCACGTTGCGCGTCTGCTCGGCCAGCGTCGACATCAGCACCTCGCGCTCCGTCAGCAGCTGCTGTCCACCGCCATCAGCGGCAGCCTTCATCCCGCCGTCGCCTCGCTGCACGTAGCACTCCTGAGTCCCGTCAGCTCGCACGTGGTACACGAACAGGTCATCTCCCTGTCCACCTGATGGTCTCAAAGCCTGGCACTCGTCGGGCCTTGGGGCAACGGCTGCAGCACTAACAGGCCACGGCTGGTGATGACACAGTTGATTCTCAGCCGTCAGCTGCTGCATCTCGCCAACAACTTGCGACTGCTGCTGCTTCTTGGTCTCCTTCTTACGAGTCTTAGGCTTCACCAGGTCGGACGGCTTCAGGCCGTTTGCATCCAGGTACACCTTCAACTCTCGATCGTACTCTGCCTGCAGTCACAGCGCAATCACGCACGCGATTGTTGTTTAGCTTGTGTTTACGACGTTTCAAGTGAAAATCAAGACTTACCAAAGTTTCCTGACAAACTGTTCAACTGCCTGAAACTAAAAAGTGAACAATTTCTGTCGATCATGCATGCACGTCACAAACAAAACGTGCACGAATAGTAAGCCATGACGCGCACGATATACCTTCGCGTCTGTGAATGACTGGAAGTAGGGCTGTTTATCGGCGTCTTGTAGCTCCCTCCACATTCGGCCAATCACCGAGCCAATCTCACACACTGAACGACCACTGTTCGCCTGCTTCACCCCCGACCAAACCTGCAGTAGTAGAATGATAACAGTCGAATCTATCCAGTGTTCTGGACAATGACAGAAATTACAAAACAAAAACGAACATATACAGTAGTCTCACAATGCCATAGGTGTCAACGCGGGGGTGACGCATCCTTCAATACCTGGGGGACCGACTGGAACATCCCTAATATGTAACCTTTGTTCTCTTTTTATATGGTCAAGACACGCAGGAATGACGTTGTTCAGGATTAATAATCTAGTAAAATCCTTTGGTGGCCGGGCTCCCCCGGAGCATCTGTGACAGCGTGCAGGGAACATCTTCTCAGTGTTATATACCAACGCATTGATGACAGAACAGGCGACCATACTAATCAGTAACTGAAATGAACTGATCTAATAAAACACTCTTGCAGCCAAAGGCTGAATAGCTAAATAGTACAATACTAGGCCTAATACACAAAGAAAAAAAAGAATATACAATATCAAACATTAATGACGTAAACGTAGAAGCAGGATGACCATGAAGCTTCTAGTTTGTTATGCTGTCCTGATAGTGGTTTAGTGCGTACTGTATGAAGGAACTATATCGTTTTGTACGAGTAAACACATGGGGAAATTTCTCATAAGTTCTAAGCCTAGAAATGACAGATCAGGGTAAAGCTGACACAAACAAGAAGTGGGTTCTGTGATTTGAGTGAAGAATTTCCAGTGTAAATAAATACTCTGCACTCAAGTCATAAAATGCATAGAGACTTACGGCCTTGCTGAATCTCATGTACGGCGTGAGCGGCTTTTTCGGCGGTTTCAGTGGACTTTCTACCGTGGGATGACTTGTGGAACAGGCATGAGTGCTAACAGAGCGTGCTACGAGTGACGGGTCGCTGCACATGTCCGCCTGGTTCAGCGTCTTGAAGGAAGCGGCGTCGACGTTCTGCGGCCGACCGTCCGCCACGTTTGTCATCCCATTCACCATCAAGCCGCTGCTGAGGCTGGCAGACACCGGTGTTCTGTTGACTGCTGTCACGTCAGCAGTGACGCAGGAAGACGACGTTGAGGGACAATCTGCGGCTGACGAATGGGTGGCCGACCAGCGAGAATCCAACACAACCGGCTGCATCACATGCATCATCGCTGAGCCTACGGT
>Ga0209363_1000669_pt1 | contig 14251 bp, 11 predicted proteins | sample WorMetexBAHAMAS3_FD_187385 | JGI IMG/M metagenome (GOLD analysis project Ga0209363, IMG submission 187385) | Marine gutless worms symbiont microbial communities from Max Planck institute for Marine Microbiology, Germany - Inanidrilus exumae... | ecosystem: Host-associated > Annelida > Digestive... | reverse complement strand
ATTTGGTTTCCCTGTTGGGGATGATCTTGTTGTATTTTCGCCTAGATTTTTAGCGTCAGAAAACAGAGTACCTGGGCTATTGTACGGCCTTGTTTGCATGACCCCATGTTTAGCCATTTTGGTACAGTGTTGGCTTGTGACGGACAGGCAGATGGACACCAAAGACAGCATATATGGCGCTAGCATAGCATCGCGCTGTGAAAACCGGAACATTGTATGGTGTCAGTCTAGAGAACCATCCAGGAGAACTCTGGCGTCTTCTGCCGAATCTGAACACACTAATGATCATTAGCAAGGGCCTATGGGGCAGTAGAACTGCTCCAACAAAATGCTCCAGTTGTTAACTGGGATGCCGGCTAAGACAGCTTGACCTGTTTAATGGCTGTACAACGGTTGCTGTTGTGTTGTTGTCTGGTAGAAACCAGAACTCAGATGGTTCATCTTTGGTGTCATAAGCAACGATTATCCGTACCTGGAGTACTACGAGAATGAAGACTGCATCTTCAGTGATCGGCCTCTGAAGACCATCTTTCTCGACAGCTGTCTGTATCTGACTCGCAATCAACGCACGGGTCGGCATAACAACATGTTCACACTCGTGCTGAGAGACCAGTCACTGAGCCTTGTTGCCGACAACAGGTAACATTCATACTGTAGTCTGCCGACTAACCAGACATGTCGTCAGGCCAGAAATACCAAGGCCTTTGAGGCCAAAGCCAAGGCCACAGAAATTTGCCCTTTGGGATGAAGGCCAGACCCTGAGAACGTCATCCATTCCAGTAAGAATTTGAAGTTGTTAAATCGTGCTATATTTTACTAGGTCGCTTGTCTTGCACATGCTTGGTTACTGTTTCCGTCATTCTTTCGGTGCTTTGACATCGTTGGTTGGGTGACAGGAAGACCTATAAAATACCTGTACCAAATAGTTGGTTGTACCACTTATCCTCATAACATATCTGTACCACGTATCCCCATAAAATGCCTTTACCACATATCCCCAGTGGTTCAGCATTAGTGTTGACAGAGATGGTCGTGATTGTGAAGTACCATGGTTGTTTTTCGTTTTTTACCAGTTTATGGCAGTTTATAATGTGCTAGAAATAAAATGCAAAGATGACGACATTTTGCCAGTTGAAAAGAATTGTTGGATATACAGGTCATTAAATTATTCTGTGTAGTTGATACTGAAACTGTTTGCATGATTAAGTGCTGAGTGGTTGTTTAAGCCAATTTTTTCCATATTTCTTGTTTTATGCTAATGAATGGTAAGCATATTTTTTTTACAAAGAATTGAGTTTCATTTGCAAGAGGTTTTGCTGACTAGTTTCTCTGAGTTGATTTTTGTGTTTTTTGTCTATAATAGGCAGTGTTTTGTGTTGCTTCAGAGACGTCATGAACGAATGGTGTCGTGCTATTGAAGATAAACTGCATACACTTCACATTATCGATGTACGGTCCTTGTTTCTGTTCGTTCGTTCGTTCGTTATTGTCGTTATTGCGGGCAGGGTTCCAGCCTACTCTGGACTCCAGTGCTGAGACCTTTGTCTGTCCACAGACACATCTATCTGCTTCGGCTCTCACGTCGGCGCGACTGATATCTTGACGCTGCTAATCAAGGCATTAGCAACGGTCACAGTTTATAGAGGACACCGTCGAACCCTCTTACCTGCCCGGCATTAACTCCCCATTCATCATGTGCATAGGAATCATTAGAAATAATTCTTTGGTAGACGGATGCGCCCGGGTCGAGTCGAACCCTGGCCACTGAGCGCGTCACGCTCTACTGCACATGGCGGCCGAGTGCGTTAACCACTCGGCCATGAAAGCAGGTCGATAAACCTGTTTGTGACCAGTCAAAATTTAGACCATTGGAGGCAATGCCAAGGTTAGCCAGATGATATTGTAATCGCACATAAATGTAACGAACGCAAGAAGAATATTCAGAACCTGCCAAATGAAAATGTTATACAAGTCAAACAAACTGACACGTTACATTACATCTGTTTCCATTAAAGTGTAAGTCAGTGAAACACTTGTTGGAACTCTGCATACTGGAGAATTAGCTGTGATGAATAAAAGAAACAAGGAATTTTTTACTGTACGATGCTATGCTAGCGCAGTATATGCTGTCGTCGAGTGTATCTGTCCGTCACAAGCTGGCACTGTACCACAATCAGCTAAACGTATCACGCAAACAATGCCGTACGATAGCCCAGGGTCTGTAGTTTTCTTGTGTCAAAAATCTCGGCGAAATTCCAACGGGGTTGTCCTCTGTGGGGGTGCCAAATTGGCGATTTTCGACCAACATCTCACTCTATCTCAGAAATTGTGCAAGATAGGGACATAGTTACTATGGGGGAACACTAATAGGAACTCTTATGTGCTCTATCGAATGGCGCTATTTCCAGTGACCTAGAGTGACCCCTAACTACCTCAAACCACCTCATTTTTGCTATTTTGTATCGCCTTTCGTATCTTTGTAATGGGTAGAGATAGAGACTCCAAGTTTGGTAGGTAGGTTGATTGTACCAACTGCTAGTCCATTGGTGGCAAACCATCCATGAAAGGGGTGTGGTTAGGTATGCGTATGCAAACCATTTCAATTTTGCTGGGAACCAACCATATCTCTGGAATGGCTGCAGGTAGAGTTGTCACGTCGATAGTCTCTGCTGCTGTCAACTTTGTTGGATGGTAAACGTAAAGGTAAAGGTCGGATTCTTCTATAGCGCTACTTACAGCAATGCCGCGACCAGCCGCGCTGTACAATCGTAAGAAGTGGCAGTTGATTGGCAAGAGCCAATGGCCAGTGTGATAAAAACTGGTAACGGTCATCGGTCACCAATGTATCATACTGACCATCTACATCTGTGTACAACACGGTGGGCGTGAGACACCGCGTCGCATGGGTCTGTCCAGTCTAACCTAGTATAACTCCGGAAACTGGATCGAGTAAACAAAAACCGTTTTGCTGAAGCATGAGTGTTTAGGAGACGAGTTTGTGTTGTGTGCAACAGAAATAAGAAGAGTCTGTCGTGTGTGATCTGTAAGGCCATCGGCATACTTACCCTTCATCATCTTGGTTCTGTTGCTTTTGGATCGTTGATCATCACTCTGATCAAGATTCCACGCCTCATTCTGATGTACATCCAGAAAAAGTAAGCATTTTTGTCACATTTGTTGAAAGTTTGTCATTCATTGTAACAAATGACGTGAACGTATTGTGATATTGGTTGGATATTGCAAAGTGAACCAAGAAAGTAATACTTTGTAAGTTTCTGCACTGTGACTGATTCCATTACTGCTATTTCTGCTGTTGTATACCCGACTGCTGTATGCATTGTGGTTGTGTGTTGTCAGGTGTAAAGGCAGTGATAATCCATGTGCCCAGTGTTGCCTGAAGTGTTGTATCTGCTGCCTCTGGTGCCTCGAAAAGTGCATGAAGTATCTGAACAAAAATGCATACACGATCATTGGTACATATGATCTTTCTTTGCGTAGTTACTGCAGACAATGAACTCATTCATTGTATGTTCGTCATTACAGAAAACTCTGGCTGATCTAATTTTTGGCTGACACTGCTGTTAGTCTGGTTAGACTTTGTTACTTTTCAACATGTTGCATTGCAGTCATTTAAATGCAGACTTTTCAAGCTTTTTGTCAGCTAATTCCTTTTATGCTATCTTTTGAGTTGCTTTTAGGTTCAACAGTATCATCTTTATAATCAGTATCTTGCCCAATGTGGGTTCTGGGGCTGCAATGAACGATGCACGTCTCTAGAACGGCTGAAGCTGGAGTGGTCAAATTTTGCATGCATGTAGGCTATGCCAAGTCCCAGCATAAAGATGACAAATCACCCATAAAAGGGACGTGATAAGGGTCAAGCGACTCACTTTAAATTTTGACGCCCCCAATGATATCTCTGGAATGGTTGAAGCTAGAATCGTCAAATTTTTACGTGCACGTAGGCTGTATCAAATCCTAGCCTAAGGTGACAAACCACCCCTAAAAGGGGCGTGTTCAGAGTCATGTGACCCCTTTTAGGTCAACTCTTCGACAGAGTAAGCCTAATAAAACCGGTCTCAAATGTCCGACCGTCTGTACGTCCATACATACATGCGTACGTCCGTCTGTCCACAAAAAGTGTCTTTGAGTTCAGTGAAATTTGGCATGTAGGTAGAGGTCGATGAGTCATGCACGATTGTATGCAGTATGACCCAATCAAAAGTTAAGGTCATGAGCCCTTCAAATTTGGCAATCCGGCCATTTTCAAAAGCTATCTTCTCCGCCATTTACAGTGGGAGCTGGCAACTGGCCACAGATTCTTAAACTAGGGCACAATATCTAAATTTGATTGGGCCGGATTTATGATATTTGGCCTAGTTTTTTGTGTCACATGACTTCGAAGTATGTTTAGCTGGGTTTATGCTGTTACCATGCTGCTGAAAGTGAACTGATATTCATAATTATAGTTCATTAGCAAGAAAACATAATACATAAACGTCAAATTTCTTGTGTATTTTGTACAGCAATTGATGGCAAGAGTTTCTGCAGTGCGGCAGAGAAGGTAAGTCAGTGAATATGTTTTTTCATTATTATAGATATTAATTTGAGATTGTCTGTTACATTGTAATGATCAATTATACAGTGTAGTAGTTTTTAACATTCTGGCAGTTTTAGGAACATGACCTGCTGTACTTGCAATTGCGTTAGATATGGATAGTTGATATATGGTATTTATCTTGTACCAGTAAGTGTTGTTTTTATAGAATTTATGTTTTCTTCATACTATTATATTCTACCTGTAGCAGGGGTGCACAACACGTGGCCTCTAGGCCACCTCTCACCCAAAATATGTTGCCATAAAACTCGCTTTCGTGCATTTTTAAGATGACATAAAGCGCAAAAATTTATGGTTGTATCAGTAAAATGTCGTCAGCTTCTGGGGGCTTTGCTCCCTGGCCCCTAATCAGGGGCTTTGCCTCTGGACCACACTAGGGGCACAGCCACGAGGTCCCCATCGTGGCTCTCCACTTTCGTTCCAGATATGTTTTTGGCCCTAGCCTTCAAATAAGTTGTGCACCCCTGACATAGCATTTCACACTTTTGATTTATTAAGCAGATGAATATCTTCTTTCATGAAAGACAGGTCATTTGCTAATTGTCTCATAATAAACTTAACATGCAGTGTTGGCCGTGACTCCGGCGTACATTTTCAAAGTAGTTGAAGCCCGTCGTGATGTCAGTCAAATTTGTACTGTGCGCTAAATTCTTGAACTTGTTTTTATTCGAGCTGGTCATTTTGTATTTAGTCACATGCGGCACAGCACTCGTCTGTCTGATTGAGGCTCTTATTCAGTTTCTTTGTACTAGTTAACTTTTATTCTTTATTTTTTATGTGTACCTTTTGTACGATTTTTATAATAAATATATATTAGTTATGATCTGTACGATTGTGGTTGCTACAGATGCATGAGATATTCTTCTCTGTTTCATATGCAACAGTTTGTGTTGGTAACTGTGATAGGCATTTGGTGTTCTGACGAGCAATGTCCTGCGCGTGATTGCTATCAATAGTGTTGGAACATTCGTGCTGTTTCTGGGCAAAATTGGTGTCATGGCTGCAACATGCAGCATTGCAATTGTCTGGCTGCGGGTAACCTCATTTGTCTTTGTCAGTTGTTGTTTCGCCTTGGCATTGATGTGTATCTTGGGACCGTTGAGCAATTAATTTTTCTAATTGCGTTAATGGCACGATTAATTATTTTAATCGCGCGTTAAACATGGTTTTAATGCACATTTCCTTTTGTTGTGTTACAGCAAGGTGTAGGGGTTCATCGAATGATGCTGTTGAACAGTGATGTATAGAAATTAAATGGCATTAGCAGAAAATATCATCATAGACTAGTAAAATCACACTAAATTTAGAGTAGCGATGCAACCGGAAAGTAAATTGTTGTCCATTAAAGGGGTAAAGTTTGATTATCTTGTGGTTTGTATAGAATCTTGCTACCGGTGTAACTAGCTTGCATTAAAAATTTTAGTGGCATTAATTTTTTTAATCGTGATTAATTCCTTAATGTGTTAACGTGTTAGTTAAGTTGTTAATTCAACAAGCCTAGTATTTATACATCGTTTATCTTAGGGCTGTTAACATTTAAGGATTTCTTTGATGATTGATCTTTAACTATTAATTAACTGTTAAAAACAACTAAATTGACAACAATAAAAGACTTGAATTTTTGTGTTAATTTTAACTCCTATTGATGCCAATCTATCATATTATTCTAAGTTATTAGGCCGCCCGACGTAAGTTATACCACATGTTAGGGTCTAGGTTGAACTCCATAACGAACCGCGAGAATTTCGCCCAACCCTCCCCTAATTTTTGCATGGGTGAAAAACCTCCATATTTGGACTTGATTTTAAAACATTTTTTAAACATTTTTGGCTGTAGTTTTGAAACGAAGCAATATTTCTTAAATCCATTTAATAGCATGTAGGACCGATGATGGGTCTATGTCCACGAAAAATTTGGTAGAGTTCCTACCACCCCTCCGAGATCCATGGTGGAGTTTAGGCCCCCTCTAGGGGGAAATCAGTAAAATCGCAATAACTTAGCCACACATCGCTCGATTGCGCTGAAACTTGGCAGGCTGAAGGACTGGGGGCTCGGGCGGCCTCATTTAGCAATGCATCGCTAATTGCCCACATTTCTAGTATTAAGAAACTTTTGAATCATAGTTATTGTTCAGTTCGCACACTCAGTCCGTAGATTTCTGCCAGTCTTTGAGTGAGGTAGACTAACTTCTTCACACACTCTAGAGTCACAGATGCACACACAATTGTCCATTGATTGTCAGCAACAGTAACATACAAAAATTCCAGTGCAACTAAACACCACATTGGCTTTAGTGAGTGAACAACAAATAAAGTTACTATTTTAATTTTAATCATTAACAAAAAAATAGTCGACTTACACTGCTATGATTCTAAACTGTTGATATCATGTATATCGTATCATGTATATTTTAAGTGAGATATCGCTAAAGACTAGATGCTTTGGGCTACATTTCTATCGCAGAATGTTTACGTTTATCTTCAACCACTTAAAATAAGGGCCATTTTAATGTTCAAGGTTATTCAAGGTCACCGATTTTGGTACCAATCTAAAGTGTTTAATGTACCAGCCGCATGAAGCTGGTTATCGAACGTCCTGTTATTTGTCAAAGTGCTTACTGCAACCCAATGAGGTATAAATATTCTATAACTGCAAGGTGGAAAGTCTGTAGCAGATTTATAAGTTCAGGACTTAATGTGCAGTACTTGCCTAGCTATCGTGCAATTTTCTAAACGAAGTAGGTTCTCTTTTTTTGGTATTTTGAAGTACGTGAGCGATATCGTCGTAAAAAGGTTCACGTTTACTACCTCATCTCTTGGTGAGTTCTTGTACCTGCCACCCACACGTTTATCCACGAGTGGAATGAACCATCCTGCCTTTACTCAATAAGCATTCACCAGATGGCGCCACTCGAGCGAGATAAAGCACATCCGATTACATCTAACTACTCATTTATCAACCTCGAAAAGGTGAAAGGCTGAGTTGGCCTAGTTGGCTGACTTTGTAGCGGACAGTTTACCCACATAAATGGCCACCTATCAGCCGCAGGTCGAGCGTAGGACAGGGAAAGTTCGCCATCACAGACTGACGTTCTACCACTGTGCCACGAAAATATACTTACAATGCTATTTATTTAGTGTAATACATTAAACTTTGTGTTTGTATTTCGTGTGTTCAGAGCATTTCTAACCTACACTACTTTGCATTTCCAGTCATTCTTGTTTCCATCTTCAGTTACCTGATTGCCCACTGCTTTTTGTCCGTCTATGGGGCAAGTACAGCTTTGTGCATTATTTGGTTCAAATTGCATTTCATCTCTGTTTTGACAGTCACAATATTCTTCTTTTACATCGCTGATAAACTGTAAATTAATAATAAACTGCTTATATGTATTAATTGCATATTTTATTGTGGTAAATGTTGACTTTTTGTTTTTTTTTGTATTTCGTCTGATTGCTTCACTAGTTATATGGTTTCTTTTTTCTGCAGTCATGAATTATGTATGATTATGGAAGATGATTAATGGGTAGGGAAGATGCTGATGCATGCGAGAATGAGTAGTGTAATTCTGTGCTGATACATTGATGTGCTAGATGGCGGTTGATGCACTGCTGCTGTGCTTCTGTGAAGACTGTAACATAAATGACGGCTCTGCAGAGCGTCCATACTATATGAACTCCTCACTGATGGTAAACAGTTCATTTGATTGTAATCCTGATGCATGAGGATTATCACTGCTGCGTTGTAGATCTTGCATTTTGTAAGTTAAAAGAGCATGGTCATTTGGAGCATGTTTATCACCAAAGCTATTCCAACCATAGCTTGCTGGTGACGCCATTAATGACGATGATGGTGGCATTCATGCAAAAATATATTCAGAGAGTATCTTAAAACTTACTTGTGACTATGTCCTTTGGCAGTCTGCTGCTAGATTTGATTTGTTCTTGCCATACATTGATATTTCTACACAGGCAGATACAGCAGGTCCTCTTGAGAGGTCCCCAGCACTATGAATAAACCCCAGGTCCTGCGTGACTCTTAACACTTACCTAAAACTAATCGTAACCCTACTTACTCTACTAACCATATCTCTGTCTCCAACAGTGTATTAAAAATTATCCTCAAAATCAAATCCAGCATGTAGCAGATCATGTGTGGCCATGCTATTTACTAGGCTAACCACTCATCTAGTAAGCAAATTGTCCCATGGTTATTCTTAAGACCCCACAAGACATTCTGGCAATGTTTGAACTGAACAGTCTGCAGAACTGCCAGTTACCATTAGAACAACCAGCAGAATTTGCGTTTAAAAACAGTAAAGTCTCAGATGTCTTGTAAGAGAAAGGATTTTTCTTGATACTGCAGATAAGTCCACCAGAAGTAAATAGCTTCTCAAGGGGACCAGATGATGGAATCCCAAAAATGTATTTTAATGTTTAGTTACATAAAATACGTGGAAATTGTATTTAATACGAGTTACTTTGTACAGTTGATGATATACAAATTACTGCACGATAAATGTATTTTTGTTTACGTATTGTATTTAAGTAACTTTACAACACTGAGCACATCACTAATGTACTGGACCTTTTATGCAGTAATTAACAATCTGAAGCATGGCATCTGTTGCAGGATTTTGTTGAGAACTCGAACACTAAGATTGAGACATTGAAGAAGAAGAAGAAGGTTCGCCGTGATGCTGGTGATGCTGCTAATGCAGAAGAGATGCAGCGCATGACTGCAGCATGAGCCAGTCACAGAATAAGATCAGCCAGCTACCTGCATTAAGTGTCGCTCCCATCACCATAGTTGCATGACATGTCTGCTTATCTTGTGAAATGCTATGTTGTGTCAGCTTACCATTTTTATTGAAGTGCATTCAGTGTAATATTTGTTGATTACTCACAGAATCTGCTATTAATATTTCAGCATTGCAGAGTCATAGTTGTTCGCTGATGTATATTTTTTAGCTAACAGTGTAAATTCTGAAGTGTGAAGCAGCGTTATAACAAAAACTAAACATGTGTATAACTCTATGATTTGAGTTTCATAATGGTCTTCAATGGCAAGTGTTAATTTAGTTGGAGAGGAAACATAACAACGTAAGGGTCATGAATTTCTGAGAGAAAAAATATTTTAAATGTTGCATAATTTAGTATTAGCAAACAACAAAAAGCGAGCTTTAAAATATTATGTGCAAAATGTGACATTTAATATATACTAGCAAATGACAAGAATCGTCCTTAAAATATAATGTTGCTATGTATCAAATGCAAAACGTTTCAGTTTTCTTATGCAATGTTTTACTGTGCTTTTGCCACCTGACACTGTCGACAAAGACATTATGTTTTCGTGCTGTCTGTCCACCGCGTTTATTCGTTCATATGTCCGGTTAAATACTGTTATCATGATATCTCATTAATGGCTTGAGCAATCTTGATGAAACTTATGGGGAATATTCACTAGCCCCTACTGATCTCTTGATTAGAGTTTGGCGGTTAAAGGTCAAGGTCACAATAGGCCATCACGGTGGCGAGGCATCCATGTTGATGTTGCAGCACTGTCGTCCGTCTTCTGGTTTTGCTATGCATTATATATGTATGCAAGTGCTTTGCTTGATGTTTTGTCACCTTATTTGTGCCAATTTGTGCATCATCCGCAACTGTGGAACCTTGTTAGACTTTAATATATGGAGTGTATGTATGTCGAACGTAGTGTACATTTTCCCACTTGATTATGGACAGTGTGGATGTCACACTAATGTAGTGTGTTCAATGCAACGATGAGTTTATGTACGTATTTGCATGTCCGTATATGCATTGTGTATGCCGAGAAGTGTAAGTGGTCTGTTGACACCCTCTATTAGTCCTGTGATTTTCACTTTGCATCTGCCCCGCGTGGTTCCTGGGGCTGTATGTAAGTGGGTAAGGGTCTAAGTAAGTAAATTTATGAAGCACCAAAACTAGAATAGGCCTTCTCCGTTTACAGGCCGGAGGTCATAGGAGGCGACCAAACCTGGCTTTATAGTTATTTGGGTTTATTTTATGTTGTGGTATATTTTGTTACGTATGCATTTTTGCTTTGTTGTGTTTGTTTTAGTTCTTCGTTACTTAGCCAAGAGATTGGCTGGGAAGAACGTCTCTGAAATGACCTATTTTATCTCTGGAGGGATGCAAAAGCTTAACGCAATCAATCACTTTGCATCTGGACTGTGTTGAGTATGTAATATACAGTGTATTGACCTGTAGGTCTTGACAACGAAAATTGCCTTATAATTTAACGACGTGTTCATGAAACCATTAATGTGCCTAATGTAAAAGAGGATTGCAGTAGTACCATATTTTTGTATACTGTTAGAACACACCTGGCTTTGACATTGTTCTTTAAGAATGCAAAATTGTAAAGGAAAAGATTCCTGTTACCTACATTTATGTACAAACTTACTATGTTACTAGCCTGGCATTAAAGCCCATCTATTGCACGTGGAGTTATACAGACTAGATGGCGGCTCTGGGGGCGAAGTCTGCCATCTCTGACTGCATTTTGTTTCTGAAGTGGTGTATGCTATGAGAGAATTGTTGGTGCATAATAATTGACAGCAAATAACTCAGGTATCACAGTTATCAGTGGGCATTGAAATTTAGATTGTTTTTGTTATTTAAGGCATTTGTGTAGTCCTCTGGGGTCCAGATATGGTTAATGATTGACTTCTGACTGCTGTTCTGTTAATCCTGAGATTCTCTTTCAGAACAAGTGAATGATGATGACCCAAGGGGGAACCGGTTGACCCAGGTTTGCCTGGAAAAAACGGCCAGTTATTGTTGCTAATGCAGTTGAAGTGAGCCAAAGAGCAGTGTCAAACTGAACAGTACCATGTTCTACACGATTCATGCCATGTTTATTTGTTGTAGAAGTTTGTTGTTGTGAGGGAATGGGCGATTCTGCTACTTGGCCAATACCACAGTACCTTTAACCATGAAACAATACAATGCCAGTACCACGATTGATGTAACAGTTAAAGTAGACAATGGACTACTGTTAAGTTTTATTACGCTATATCCAGTGTAAATACTGTTCAATCAAGTCACATACTGAAACTTAATAGGTCTAATAAATAATAGAAGATGGAACAGTGTTAAGCGTTGTTCTTTGTTGCATGTATTGTAGACTGAAATGTAATTGTCAACGACTGAGTGAAAATGACTGTATTTGACTACAGAACGCTGGTAGCAACAACAAGGGCCCCACTGAATGATGCAGCCAAACAGTATGCTGCCACCCTCCTGCTCCTTTTTGCACCACTCCGTCCTTCTGTGCCTTATGGCATGACATGAAGCACAACTTTACTGTGTCTCTTCCCATGGGCCTAGTATTGGTCGATACCAATATCATCTGATACCACTAGTATTGGCTGATATCTGATGCTGGTATAGTTTGTTTCCCTAGTTGTTGTTGTGTGTTTAAGCAGCTTGTTCATAATGCTTATACGTGTATGCTTGCATTACATGTTGTAGTGCTTAGTAGCATGTACAGTAGTAGTAGTACTTTCTGGGTGTTTGGTAACTTTGCATAATATATGCTTTTGAGTGACCCAGTTTTTATGTGTACTTCTGATTACTGATAATGGTGAATTTCTACAGTTATTTCTTGCGATTGTTATTTTTATCAGCTAATTTTTAACCACTTGTTGATTTATTTTCGAAACGGTGACATTTTGCTCAAGGGAAGCAGTAACTCCTGCTAATTTTACTGGCTGTTGTCAGTGTCAGTCACATCCATCCATATTGTTTTTGAGAGATGCCTCTGCTTCGTTGAACTAACTCAGGTTGGTTTGGTTGTTTGTGGACACTTGCGTGTTGTTCAGTCAGGCTCATCATCATTGAGGTAAATTAATGGTGGCATTCTGTGAATAATGATAGAAATCATTGTCTTAGTGAAAATTGAGATGGTGTTGATGACAATGTTGATGAAATACTTGCAGGACATGGGAGCATCATCTCCAAAGTGATATGAAGCTAGTGGTTGTTTATTCAGTAAGTCAAGTAACTGCTATTGTGAGTGTTATTTGGATACACGGATTTCCCACACTGTGATAGCATGTGATGCTGTTGAGGAACATTTTGGTGAAATCCATTGTTTACTTCACCCCGCTAGGAGTGCAAAGTATCGTGATCAGCATGTTTATATGTCTGTCTGTTGGTCTGTGTGTCTATCTACCCGCATAGCTCAAAAATCCCTCGTTCAAAATTCACCAAATTTTCTGTACATGTTACCTGTGGCCGTGACTCAGTCCGCAATGCAATATGTTATGTATTCCGGTATTTAGTATGGTGTCATGTCATAGAGTGAATGGGTCAGAATCAAAGACAATGCATATGTTTCGTCCAGTTCAGTAGATGGCGGCACCGGGTGAGAAGTCTGCCATCCCTGACTGCATCTTGTTTATGAAGCAGTTTATTCAGCTGAGAAATCTTAGATTGTCTATGAATTGTTTAGTGTATTAGGTAATTTGTAATAACAAATAAGTGCTTAAGACACCAATAGTGCTTGGTTATAGCAGTGCCTATTGCTACTACTTCTAGAGTTTCTGTGAGTTACTAGCATCATGTGGTCTCTGGATGCCATAATTTTATATCATAATATCCCCATTTGTTTCTTTGTCAAATGTCAAGAGGGTCAGTTAAGTGAGGTCTAATTCGGTTTTATAAGGCTTGGTAGTTTGTTTTTCGGTATGTGCATTGCTTATCGTAAGATGAAATTATAGGTTGGTTATCAGTATTATAGTCTAGCAGTCTGGATGAGATTATTTTCATAAAGTTCACATCAAGAGACATTTTAAAAATGATTTTTCATAACTATTATATCATGTTATTTGATTGTTAATTAGTTGTTGTCACGTCTATCTCTCACTTTGTCGGCACACATGACCTAATGGTCTGTGTTAAAGTGCAGTTAAGCAGTATTCAGTCAAGCACGAGTTGCACACAGAGCTGTTTTCAAAGACGTGTTTGTATATGAATGTTCATGTTTTCTGTGCCTTCAGTCAATAAAAACAATTAGCTTAGCTGTTGCTGATTTCTTTTTTTCTCCTAAAAAGCAGCATTGCTTCTTTTTTGAAGGAATCACGGCCTGGGCATGTATTGAATTAAGTTTACGTAACATATGAAATCAAGCCAACGCCAATGACTAGGCTAGTGACTAACCCTCGAAGCCAAATTAAAATCGCCTGTTCACCTTTGAAGTTTAGTGAATTGGAACTCATTTGTGGTTGGATTATATTGAAGTACAAGGTGAAACAGTAGAATTAGTTTTAAATAGCTGGGCTACTTTAGTTACTTTTGCTTACTTTTCACTTTTTACTTAGTAACACCATGAACATGTTTTAGAAGAAATTATTCCAACTTGAAGTATTCAAACCCCCAAAGTCTGTCTGCCATAACTATTCTCTGCCACGAAAAATCACGCAGTGGCTGATGATCTATGAATGAGTGCTGTGTGCCAGTGCCAGCCGCTGAATTCTGAGCAGTCAATCAATCAATCAATCAAAATTTATTTTCCAAGTAATAACAGAAAAATTACAATGTAATAATGTCGTAGCACTTGAAAGGCTACCAGAAAAGCATTACGCTTATT
>Ga0209363_1000668_pt1 | contig 14256 bp, 7 predicted proteins | sample WorMetexBAHAMAS3_FD_187385 | JGI IMG/M metagenome (GOLD analysis project Ga0209363, IMG submission 187385) | Marine gutless worms symbiont microbial communities from Max Planck institute for Marine Microbiology, Germany - Inanidrilus exumae... | ecosystem: Host-associated > Annelida > Digestive... | reverse complement strand
TTTCATATTTCTTGAATAAAAATTTGTTTCTGTAAGAAAAATTACTGAAAATCTTTACCGTCTTCTGCCGAAGACGCTAAAATACGGTCTGAATCCGCCGCTGGAATAAGTCTTTGTATTTTATTGTAAATTTTAGTCAGAGACAAAGAGTGTTCTTACCTGTGTGGCTGTCGGTCGGCTGTGACGTCAGCTTGGTGTCGCTCAGGTGAGATAAAGGATGGACCTTGGCAGCAGAAGTGGTTGATTGCCTGCAGCCATCGAGCCGCGTCCACGTCTACATTGGCATATATCACTCATCATCGCAGCTGGACTACCTGTATTAGGCCTACCTGTATTGTACTGTGTGCGGTAAGCCTAATGCATCGAGTCACTACAGAAAGTCATCACTTGAGTTCATTCCGATTCCCCTATAGGCGTATTGTATTTTCCTCCTGAGACCTTAAACTGTGGCCTATGACCTTGACCTTAATGACAAGATAAACCAAAACGCTAAATATCTAGGTCAAAGGTCAGCAAGATGCAGGCGAAGACAGCAGACTTTGCCCCGATGTCGCCACCTGGCGAGTTAGACGAAACATACGCACGTTGTCTCCGATTCTGCCCATTCGCTCTATTATGCGAAACATCCACAAAACCGCAAGTATATAAAATATCGCATTGCCGCCAGAGGAGGACTGAGCCACGACCACGGGTAACATGTGCAGAAAATTTGGTGAAATTTGGACGGGTAGTTTTTGAGATATGCGAACGGACAGACAACAAACAAATATAGAAACAAACAGACAAACAGACACGCTGTTCACAATACCTCATTATCTCGCACCCCTACCGGGGGCGAAGTAATTACAGCAGTAGATGGGTGATCAACCATTAACGTGTAAAAAATTAATAAACGTAGATCAGCGTAGGGTTAGAGTCCCTGTTATTTGTTACCCTAACCCTAACCTTAACTCCAGTCCTAACCCCAACCATGACCTTCGGGCGGCCAATAAACAACCAAGAATTATGAGTGCTGCGCCGGATTTACAGATGTGGGGGCATGTGGGGGCCGTATTCGAAGCAAAAGTGTGGCTGGTGTTATGGTCCTAACTTCCCTTTTCTTTCACTTTCTGCTATTTAGCGATGTTGTTCTATGGGTGTCCCACAAAATATTGTGGGAACGTGGGGCCACTTAACTTGTGTGGCTGTGTTGGGCCGAAGTCTGAACACTCCAAAACCCGGCCCTGAACGACGATGTCTGCAAATCAGTGCATCACATAATTATCTAAGCTTATCTACTTCTTAAGGCGTTTAATAGTCCTAGGTCGGAACGCATCACAAGAAGTGCTGTTCGAGTTAATTAAATCGACATATTTACTAATTCTCTTATCTTTGAAGTTAGTCCGATAAAATGAGCTGATAGGCATGCATTACAGTTTACAATAAATAGAAGATTATACATGATATTTATTCGGGAGCTATGTACAAAGACTTGTACAGCGAAATCTGTAAATACTTTGGCAGAATGGGTTTATTGATAGATATCATTAAACATAAATTTTTCTCTGTCAAGTCTCAGTGACTGACGCAGTGTTCAGTTGCGTTAGTATTCTTTTATCATTGTATTGATCTATTCAGCTGCAAAGCTGCCAGTCTGTTTACAATAAACTTACTTATTTAGGCCTATTTTGCGCTAGTTTAACGTTGTTTGACATTTGTGTTTTGCGCTTGTATAAGATGGTTCGCCATCTCGGGTGACCTATGTTGGTCACGGTGACCTAATAGGTCACCAAGACCTCTAGATGTAAACAAGATGGCGGAAAGTATGAGTATGGATGAGTTTAAGCGGTGGAAAGTAGACATTTTGCGAAAGTATTGCCAGGATAGAGGTTTCAGTGTAGCAAATAAACGAAAGGAGGAGTTAGTGGCGTTGGCATACACTGCATATACTCAGAATGTGCCGACAATTCTCACCAAAGATGAAGAAAAGTTGCAGGTGAAGTAATGGTAGCCTACCAGTTGAAATGTTGAACTGCATTAGGTATGCAGTTCAAAGCGTGAACATGATGGCTTTGTCTAGGCTACCGATAGCCATGCATAATTAGCGTCTGGCTGCCGTAAAACTGTTAGCTATAATGATTTTTTACTTTGAGCAAAAACTGTACATTTTGGTCTTAGGTTTATGCAGATATTTTCGACCATCCTTGAATGTTAGTGAATTACAGAAACTGTTTTTCATTTTGGTTGATCGTACCTGGTGGGCTGCACCAGCTGAGAAGCAGATGAGGGCCGGGGGTAAAATGCGGATCTGCGTACGTTGTATCCGGTAATTTGCGGATCCAAAACTGCGGGTACTACATTGATCGGTTTTGCGTAAGTTCAGCGTAAGGTTTTCTTCAGATGTTCCTAAGTCAGACCGTATCCTAAGTTTTTCATAAGATTGTCCTAAGATTTTTTTGTGGCAAGGACAGTTACATTCAAAGAAATGAACGGGCTTTTCACGTCATTGATTAGACATGAGTATTGTGCGGATGTTTGACAGGGTACTTTGCGGATGTTTAGCCGCAGCAACATCCGCAAATTACCTGTTACAACAACCGCATATCCGCAGATCCGCATTTTACCCCCGGCCGCAAATGAGGCCTGTGGAGCCTAGTGGAACAACTAGTCCCTGAAGAAGCCCATCTTTGTTCTTCTGATACCGGTACTGCGACTACTGCCCAGTCCACATTTTAAGGAGTTCAGACTGTGTGAGTGTATAGTGTCAGTGTCACTAATATGCAGTGCTTAAAGTAGTTTGAATAAGCTGGGGGCTCCCTATCACCACTTACCCCTCTCCCTTATCCCCTCCTTCAGTCTACCACCCCACTCCCCCCTGAGCTGGGGGGCTGAGCTAAGAGCTGGGGGCTGAGCACCCCAAGCCCCTTTACTTTAAGCCCTGCTAATATGTACCGTCGGTAATCAGTCTTCAGTGGGGCAACGTCGGTTTCAGAGGCCACGCCAAAGGTACTGAGTGATTGGCCACACTGATCCTATGGTCAATGTGGCCAATGTCATCATTTATGCATATATTGGTGTGAGGTGCACTGAAGATAATATTTTGTATATTATTTCATGACCGTAAGTTCTATTTTTTGCCTCATGTAATGTTAGTGGCTCATTTGACACTGTATTGTTATTCGCCTCAAAGCTATGCATCACTACCAAGTGATTCCTCTACTGGATGTCTAGTTTCAATTTTTACCGTTCAAATCAATTTAAAATCATTCCCCTGGGATTGTACGTTCCGTACAAGAAAGGCACCTCCCCGAATTTTTGATAACGTCCAATGTCCGATATTGTGTATTAAAACCACACGCTGTAGTGCTGTCTGTCGACCATTATGGACGAAAAGCAGATGGAAGTGGAAAGTAAAAATGAGTACCGGTAACGCAGCAGATAACACTGACATCACTCTGTCGCAGGCACACGACACTAGGCATCGTTGAATGCAAGAAGCAGACACCTTGTGCACGGATTGCCAATTGCTTTGAGGCGAATACTCCATTGTGTTTATTCAACAAACAATACAGCCCTCTAGTTCTTCTTGTTGCTCTTTTTCTTGTTGGGAATTATGGTGCTGGTGACTTCGCTAGCCTAAATTAACTGCAACTTGACTACACTATAGGTCATGATAGAACACTGATAGCGACAGGAAGTCATTCCTTGTGACTCGATCCAAATCATCAGCATGTTGCTGCGCTGACTGGAAGGTTTTTCTCATGAAGAACAACTTGCATAATTTCGAAATAACATTGTTTGATGATTGGAGATTTTTCTTGTGATTTATATCTCGGCTAACGCGTATGAACATCACTGTTGTTGGTGAATGATAATGTTGCGCTACAGGTGAAGTTACAGTATGTGGAGCTACTGACACTGGATGACGGGACTCTTATTCCTGATCCCAATGATATTCCTTCTGATCAGTGGATGGCAGAAGCTGCTGGTCTCGAACACTGGCCACCATGTATGATAGTTGATATATCCGACTATCTGGTGTCCAGAAACGAACGTCCATTATGTTCACGACTGCGAAATGACTACAAAGAGGGTATGTGCCATCTTAACAGCAGATTAATCTACGTTATCTTGTGTGAACTTTATGCTACTGAAGTTGCTGTTTGGTACTTTTGTGCAGGGACAATGGGACATTGATCATACCCATCAGTCCTTTGGCCCACCGGAGTCTTTACCAAAAACTGTGTGCCAATAGCAGCAGCCTTCTCTCTACAGCACGATAACAATAAAGGAAACTGAAACTAAAACAACAAAGAAAAGTAAAATGAACTGAAATGATAAATAAGTAAAAATGATAACAACACCCCAAAATTGCCCCTTCCCTTGGTATGACCCATGCATTCACTAAACACGTGGCTCCTTGTGCCCACTGCCCACCCAAGTCTTCGTCCCAAAACCGCATGTCGATCGGGTCAGCCATCTCTCTGCAGCTCACCGTATTCTTACTGCACTTCAGTTTAGCCATTTTGGCAGGGCTCACAGTTGTGTTCAACAGACACACACACACAGAGACCGCACAACATCGATAGCAATAGGCCTCATCTTATGCTTTACATATCAGTGCGGCGTAATAATACCAGAATTGTACAACATATTGAGTTGGATGTTTAAGCATTCATTGTCACACAGTTGCAGCACATGATATTACGGTTGTGTCACTTCATTCTTCTTGTTGCCATGGCTATGTGTTGTGAAGTCTTGCACTCTTGCCATATATGAGTATTTCACTGACTTCAGTCTTTCAGATAATGGCCTGTTTGGTTAACAACCACTGGAGACTAAAACATTGGTGGCAATGGATGAGGATGATTTATTGAGTGAATAAGCAATTCTCTGTAAAGATAAGGAATTTTTGTTCAATGCGGTTGCTATGTTCATTTTTTGGCCAAACGGATAATTTATCCTGATATCCATGAACATTAATAGTGACAGCTGGTACTGCTCGTACATCACGTACAGTGACCGCGTGATGAAAGGGGGTACGTCTTCCTGTGAGGCTGCTACCTCTCATTCACCCAAATAATGAGAAGGTGCACCAGTTAAACTCAGTGATGTAGTCCTCGAGGCAGATTCCTTGCTGCCTCAGAGCAGCAAAATTTGGTGCCTCGGCCTTATGCCAGCTACCTTGGTATGCCTCAGAATAACTGCCTCGCTTCGGTCTCAACCTCATTGCCTCGGTCTTGCCTTGGTTGATACAGTTAAAGGGTAAACCACATAAACCCAGAATTTTGGTTAGGGGTTAGCCTTTTGCAACCTTTGATGAGTGATGTTAGGTTACTGTAAACCCTATATTTAGGTAGACTCCTGAGTCGACCTAATAAAGTGGGTCTCAAATGACCCTCTGGCCGTCTGCCTATCCGTCTGTACGTTCGTCCGTCCGTCCACAAAAAAAGTTGCTTCGATTTCTCAGCTGCCTCGGCTTGCCTTGCTGAAAGTCCTTACTGCATCACCTCGGCCTCGGAAAAAATGCCTCTACTACATCACTGGTTAAATAAACTTTGTATGGCAGTTTCCAGCTGCCATATTGGTATCCAGATAATTAACTTGATAATCTAATGTCTGGTAAATGGACATCTGGATAGTAAACTATCCGTTTTGGACATCTGTGGTTGTCACTTTGAGTTATTGTTCTAGCTTTGCAGTCAAACATGCTCCCAATGTGCAATTAAGTATCAACATGTTTGGTGCAGGGAAGGCCTTCAGCTACTTTGCATCGCAAGAGGCTTGGATCAAGGAAGTGCTATATCATAATGTAGCGGATGACAGTCCAGTTTGTTTGCTGAAGACAACCTGCACCCCATCGCAACGTCTCAGTCATGAACCACACCGCTTATGGGTTTGCCTGGAGAAGAAAACAGGAGCAGTTCGGAGGGCGTACTGTACATGTATGGCAGGGTTAGTCATTTCTGAATAATTATGTGAATAGTTCTGAAGAACAATTGGTTGCAGTATTTTTAGCCCACGTGACCAGAATGGAGTAGTTATTTATCTGTGATACTTTTCCAGATGTTGAGATGTAGTGTAGTGATGGGCAAAAGTTAATTCTAAATAATTAGTCCCGTACGGAGACTGACGGTCGACTTCCGCTAGGGCATACTAGGGCCGTGAGACGTGGTTAGGACCAAAGTTCTGAGGTCACGTGACGGAAAACGAGGACGAATTTCAAAAATCTGACAAGTTAAATTTTAGACATTGCCCCCTAATTTAAGAATCCGTGGTCATTTGTCAGCCCCCATTAGAAATGGGGAGGAGATAGAGTTTGAAAATGGTCCAAAATGGTCGAATTTACGACTTTCGTGGGCTCCTGACCTTGACCTTGGATGCGGGCATGGTCATTACCTTTTTTCATCTCTCATCGAGTACTACCTGTATACCAAATTTCATCGAAATCAAAGAAACTTTTTGTGGACGGACGGACACACGGACGGACGGACGGACGGAAATTTGCCACCCATAGTATTAGGTCGACTTCCAAAGTTTGGAAGTCGACCTAAAAATTGTACATAATAGTTTAAGTAATTTGGTATAATTATACAATTAGTTTAACTGAAATGAAATACTTCAGTTAAAACCATAGTTTACCTAAGTTTAAAACAGTTAACTAACGGTTTGTTGAAAAATAATTATTTAGACATATTTATTGCAGTGACATTTTTTAGTGTATATTACTAAGTTATTACTGCATTTCTGTATAATAAAGTACCTTTAGACGTAGTTATGACAAGGTTATGGCAAAGTCCAAGCGTTGTCAAAAATGCTGTACAATGAAGTCCAGAGGCCAATGATGCAGTGGAAGACACTGCAGGAAAGACATTCTTTAAGCCAATTTGCACCAGGTTATGTACAGCAGCGAATACTATGCTATGTAGCATATTGTTGAAGTATGATTCGACAAAGTAGTGGAATGTGATCTGGCTGATGACTTCACAAACTGAAAGAGTTGTTATTATATATAGAAACTGTATGATAACTATAATTTCTAAAAAATATTGAAGAGATTACACTGTTATAGTTAATTGTTTCCAATTTCAGTTTACTTATTTTTTCTGAATACACTGTTACTGTTATATTTTTATGTTTCAGTTGTATTACCCAGGAATAAATACTTATTAAATTTTTAATACTTATTAAATTTTTAAAGATAGTTCTGTCTGAAAGCCTGATATACCTACATTGTGTTGAAAGTGCCCTTAGACCCTAACCAACGAACCAACCTCTGGACCCAACACTCAGTAACGATTATGGGAAGCGTTTACCTTTTACCCTTTTTGGCGGGTTGGCAGTGATGCAGAGATATAGTCGCTCACTGTATAATATGTCTGTGTTGTTACAGGCTTGGCTCAACCTGCAACCATGTAGCCGCATTACTGTTTAAAGTAGACTATGCATGGCAGCATGGTCTGACACAAGATAGCAATAGGCCATGTACCTCCATGGAAAATAAATGGATCTCTCCAGCATTGCTAAACTTGGAGCCAGTGCAGGCCAGTGACATGGTTGTCGAGAATCCAAGACGGCGCTTTGACACCCCTCGCACTGTGGCCGTGGGGCAATTGACCGCAGCACGCCGTCTGTTCTCCACTGAACACAGTCCTGTCAGTCATTCTGTGGCCCAGTTGACCCTGGATGACGTCGCATCAGCAATGTATCCTGAATGCCCCAATGCTGTGGCATTCCGATATGCTTTTGCCGAACATGAAGCACAATATCAGCCTTATGCTGACGTAAATGTAGGCCCGAGTATTGATTGTGAAACCGCAATGCACTCAGCTGTTGCTGTGGATTTAGTTTCATATGGGAAACAGTTTGCCTCTGCCAACATGTTTGTCATGCCGCAGTACAGCATGCTAGAGTTGAAGCAGGTTGAGGAGCAGACCAGACATCAGGCAGACAGTCCGCTTTGGCACTTGGCCAGGAATGGTCGTATTTCTGCCTCTGTTGCGCATGATGTAGTAGTTCGCACAAAAAAACTAGCGGATGGGAAACTGACGAATCCACAGAGCTTGCTGTCTTTAATACTGGACAGAAAAATGTTAGATGATAAGCTGCCGGCATTGAAATATGGTAGAGAAAATGAAGAAGAAGCTGTTATGGCGTACATTGCAAGTCAACGTAGCAACCACATTGATCTGAAGGTCGAGACTTGTGGTTTGTTTATTGATCAGCAGCAGACTTATTTATGTGCAACCCCTGATCGCACTGTTGCATGCAGTTGCTGTGGATCAGGACTGCTTGAAGTTAAATGTCCGCTCTCCAGTGCGGGGATTGATCCGAAAGATGCTAGGCTGCCTTACCTTGCTAGAGGAGACAGCGGCTTAATGCTTAGGCGTACACATAAGTACTTCACACAAGTGCAAATGCAAATGGCTATTGCTAAACGTCAGTGGTGTGAATTTTTTGTATACAGCAAGAGTGGACATTTCCTTCAAAGAGTTACATTTGACGAGGAATTCTGGAACTCGTGTAAAGACGTACTTGCCAGCTGTTTTTACAGCTACGTCGTACCGATGATTGTGTGTAATACGGATAATTGACCTGTTGATTTTGTGTTCTATGTATTGTTATGTGCGCGATGCTATGCTAGCGCGGGTATTAGCTGTCAGCGTGTGTCCATCTGTCTGTCTGTCCGTCTGTCGCATGCAAGTATTGTGTCAAAACGGCTAAACATAACATCACGCAAATAACACCACATGGTAGCCAGGGACTCTAGGTGTCTCATGCCAGCTGTCGTTGGTGGGCGACCCCCCATACCCCCGAAAATTTTGTGCTCAAAGAGACCCACCACCTTTTCAAAAACCACAATTCCGACTAATATCTGCTCAGTGCCTCAACCGTGAGAGCTGGCGAAAAAAGTTTAATAAGGTTGTTTTCACATGACTGTTATAAAATGTTTATGTTTGCCATGATGCAGCACGTTCGCACGGGTTTGTCAGCGACAGCTGCGCTAATTGTGTAGTTACGGATGCTTTTGTTGTAAGTGATTTAGTTTGGCCTTGCAGTGTGTCAGTTGGCTTCCCGTTGTACGCACTAGCATAGTTATTTAAATGAGCCTCTTGATCCCTTTTTGGTTGGCTGCTGAATAAAAAAAGTGGCCAGGGTTGAGATTAGTATATCACTGGCCTTCCTTCGCTGAGTAGGGATAGCTCGCCACCCGACCTTTCGTCTTTTGATGTAGCCATATTTGTGCTGAATAGGGATGTTAAACTCCAGATAACTCAATAACTACCTCAACGTATATCGTGTGGCATATCCGGCATAGATTCGTTGAGTGCAAATGAACCCACTTTTGCCAGTTGTCGCTGTAATATTAGAAGGAACTGTGTGTGTATCTGTTTAGCTGTTGCTTAGTTACTTTTCGATTCCCAAGGGAAAATTCCGTCTTGAACTCTAATCATCATTAAAGAAGAAACTACTCATGATATTATTTTACATGACTGCATCGTATCAGTTGTTCCATGTAAATTCTGCTGATTAGTTCGTACTGTTTTGTTTATTGTCTACAGCTGTCACTATGTCAGCCAGGTAGGCAGGAATATTAGCAATCATACACTGCAGCCAGTTTTTCACAGTGGCATCTTCTAACATCCACTGATCATAATGAATATCATTGGGTTTGGGAATGACAGTCTTGTATGTCAGTACGTGTTTGCATGGTTTGTATATTATTTTCAGATTATCACCTTTTCAGGACTGTGCAGTGGCATCACCATGATTTGGTGCGAGGAGGGGCACAAAATGACGTGAATAAATTAAGTCACATGCCAAAAAATTGCCAGTTCTCATCAGCTCTTAGTCCCCCGCCACAAATTAACATTTGGATCTCGCACTTTACTGTTTTCTGCTCCAAGAGTTTGGAATTCATTACCTGTCAGTATTCGTGAAACTAAGTCACTTCCCACTTTCAGACGTCATCTGAAGACTTTATTTTCGGCTCATCCCCTTTCGACTGCCCATCTTGCTTAGAATATCTTTGTCCAGGCGCCCTTATTCTTCTAAAAACCTTGGCGCAATATAAGCCATTTACTTAGTTACTTACTTTGTTTTCTACTGAGTGAAATAGACAAAAAACATTGTTGGAAGCCGAGGGGACGTGCCCCCAGTGCCTCATATCTGGGAACGCAAGTGATTGTATGGCTGTGGTAAATGTAACATTATATTGTACTGTTTTACAGTTATTAGTATTGTCAGTAATTACAGTAATTTATGAATACAACGACTGTTAACATTTGTAATACTGTAATCACAATAACACTGATATGCTGAACAACAAAGCAGCATTTTATTTAGTATATGAATACATGCTACTGTGTGTCACTGCACATTAACAAAAACAGTCAAACTGTACAATCAATGTGTAAACATGCAGGTGTACTGAAAATAGCAAAGTGAGCATAGTATAGCAGTTTGCAACTAGACATGTCTCAACTTTGACAGTTGCGACGTAATGGCCGCCTAAATTTTTACGGTGGCTAGTAAGTCCCTTAAGCCCTCTAACATGCATCAAAATTTGGTTGGCCTGGGTTCAGTGGCCTTTGTGGATAGCTCAGCAATGACGGAAAATACTGAATTTTCATAGGGTTGGTTACAATGAGCCAACGGCTGTCAGCCGTTTCTGGGCCAAAGGTCAGGGAAAGTAGGTAAACTTTTAGGGGACACATTGTACATTGACACTTGCTTTACTGTTTGTCAACTCAATGTGTCATTTCGTTCTGGAGATATGCGATGTCCAGTGTGGAGGTTGCGAAAAAATGATCAAAATGTTATGTTTTTGGCGCCCCAAATTTGGGGTAGGGGCCCCCGAAATTTCTGGGTGGGGCATTTGTAAATCGACACCACTTCCAACCCTCTAGCCAGGTTTGGTTGAAATCCTGTGGCCGGTCTTTCATCTATGCTGACCAAATAAAAAATACATTACAGTGGTAAAAGATAACGGCCTTGCCTTTGGCGGCCATAACTAGTGCCAAAATCAGCCAACGGCTAAAATACGGAACTCGTATGGCAAAGAGAACAGCTCAAATTTTCACCATCCTTAGTGGAGGGGGCACGTGGTGGCGCCTGGGACTCGGGCCAAGGCGCTGAGGTCAAATGCGAGTCCAGTCGTGCGCCGTAGGCGCGTTAATCGATGCGCCGAAGGGTGGGGGAGGTTGGATGCGGTGAGATATAGTTGCGCCAAAATCTAGCATCACCGGTACTGTGAGTCTATAGACGAAAAGTGTTTATAACTCCAGACCTACACTAAGTCTGACATAACATAACATATTCAGGCCTGCAACAAGTGTACAAGACCAGAAGTTGTGAATCAGAAGTGAAATAACAATGGAACGTGCAATATGAAGCTGTGAGGGACGTTGATGATTATGATTAATGAAAATGACTTTTGTCAGTTCACTTAATCAAAGGGTCGCGAAGATTGCATAATGCAGCACACACTGTCAGAATGTTGTCAAACAGAGGTACAAGTGAAAGAGGAAGTGTATTGCTGAGAATCTTAAACCATTTGATGCGGTTTATTGCACGTTCCACGTGAATGCGCGTATTTGCGATTTTTTTGGTTTTTAGTACATTTGCTTTAGACATTTGCTGCAGGCCCGAACTGGGTGGTGGTATATGCAGGTCAGCATTACGAAAAAGCAAGTCTTCCCTGATTGTAAAGCCGCGATCAGCCAGAACAAGATCAAAAGGCTCTATAAGGTCAAGAATACCAGACTGCTGAGTAATGTACCGGTCTGTTGCACGCCCACCCCAGGCCTGTGATATAAATGAAATTAGACCGTCAGGTGTGATAGCTACCAGGTATTTAAGAGTATTGTGATGTTTATAGTCTGACCAAGTGGCAGACTGTAATTTCAAGTCACGTGGCCTGTCAATGAAAGTCTCACTGCAGTCCAGCATACAGCGCAAATTCGGGTATTTGCAACGTACAGCCTGTGGCATATACATTTGTATCTGTTCTTTTGATGGCCAGAACACCAGACATTTTAATTGTTTAGCTAAAAATTTAATCCAGGTATTGAGAATAGACGAACAAGTAGCAGCACTAATGTTCCAAATATTAGCCAAGAAATCATTTGTTAGTCTCAGTCGTAGTTTCATCAGAGTCAGTGTGAACTCGTCTTGGCATGACAAGATTCTGACTGGGCCGCATTTCTTTGGAGTTCTGCGGTATCGACGGTGATATGCTGTATGTCTCGCCCTCTTTGACCCACGCCAATAACGCAACCGCTCTGCTTTCACTCTCAATAGCTTAAACAATGAAAAAAAACTCGCTCTGTTGGGTAAACCTGTGTTCAGTCTAACCCGGGTATCGTTTGTAATAAACTGTACACATTTTGTGCTGTATTGGGTGCTTGAACACACAGGTACTGTTTTTAGGGTATATGTAGATGTAGTCATTTCCTGTGCTGTACACATTTCCAGTTGCTGTTTATTCTTATGAACACACAGTTCACAGTTGCCAGAAGAGTCAAAATAGGAGTGATCTGACAGAAAGTGTGGCAGGTGTTGGTGTAGACTTTGCTCTTCCAGAAACTCAGGAACAGTGGTTGTGGATTCTGGATGAATGCTGCTACCACTGCTTCCTGTGGTAAAGCCTGCACAGCAAACACGGAAAACTTACTTACTAATAAAAAACACACATCATATATTAGCCCCAGACAAGACTGACGGTCGACTCCTACTTACTGCCAACTTCAAAGTCACGTGACACAAAAACTAGGACAAAAATCAAAATTTTGACCAGTTAATTTTTAGGTATTGCCCCCTAATCTCAGAATCCATGGTCATTTGCCAGCCCTCATTGTAAATAGGGGAGTAGATTGCCTTTGAAAATGGTCGAATTTCCGACTTTCATGGGCTCGTGACCTTGACCTTGACCTCGGATCGGGTCGTACTGCATACCGTCATGCATCACTCGTCGACCTCTACCTACACACCAAATTTCATTGAAATCGAAGAAACTTTGTGGACGGACGGACATTTGAGACCACTAATGTTATTTGGTCGACTCGGAGGATTCGACCTAACTAGATGGGAGTGCTGGTTACACTGGGGTATGCTATTGCAACAGAATTAACTGGAGTGAAACATTATGATGCTTAAGTAAAAATGCAGTGTGCAGGAAGATCACTGTACATATGAGTAATTCAAACTATTTATTAACTGTAAACAGTGTATAATATATGAATCTATAGATGCCACATGAAAACAAATCGTACTCGGGGCAAAAATTTGTAACAACCTTGGGCAAGTTGTTCTCACCTATGTGCCTCTGTCACCAAGCAGTATAACTTGGTACCAGCCAAGGGGCGGTGATGCTATGTGGCTAGGAAGGTAACCGCAGGCCTGGATGAAAGAAATGTCAGCCTATTGCCTTTTTACATGAAAACAGTCAAATCCCTTATTTCATTCTGCAACACACTAGTGCTATGACATGCAATGCACGTCTCCCCAACTTCCCTTACTGCAGCAGTGACAGTACAAACCACTCGTGGAGGGCACATTGTCCGCACTTCGCATTTGTTTCTGCTGCTGCCAACTCCTTTCTGTTGGTGGCGGCCTTCGTTTAGCTTCAGCAACTTCGTATGCTAAAATGCACGGGCACACTGCGTCACTTTGATTGTCTCAACATTTTTGCTGTGAATAATGCATCTGTGAAAGAAATTTCATTCACTTTACATAAACACTAGCAGCAGCAATAGTCACAGAGTAGGCTTACCGGTACACACAACAAAAACTGTTTCTAGAGTGATATAATAGGTGGTGTAGTTTTATAGCGCAGACTAACAGTGTATTGTTTGATTTTGGCAAACTTGATTCTAATATAAAATACAGGCTATTCATAAGTTATTGCGGTAGCAACTATGGCTGTGAGCTGTGGTTATTGGTGTCGGCCCGCCATAGCTAGGGGCCCCCATAGCTAAGGGCTGCCATAGCTAGGGGCCGCCATAGCTAACCACTGCTTGCTAGGGGCCCCCATAGCTAAGGGCCGCCATAGCTAGGGGCCGCCATAGCTAACCGCTGCTTACTAGGGGCCCCCATAGCTAAGGGCCGCCATAGCTAGGGGCCGCCATAGCTAACCACTTTTACGAGATGACTAGTCCTGTATTTTCCAGTCAATTTCCGGCCCTGCATTTTTCGTCCTGCTTTTTCCGGTCTCGCATTTTCTGGTCCTGCATTTTCCAGTCTCGCATTTTCCAGTCTTGCATTTTTCTGTCCTTG
>Ga0209363_1000665_pt1 | contig 14264 bp, 8 predicted proteins | sample WorMetexBAHAMAS3_FD_187385 | JGI IMG/M metagenome (GOLD analysis project Ga0209363, IMG submission 187385) | Marine gutless worms symbiont microbial communities from Max Planck institute for Marine Microbiology, Germany - Inanidrilus exumae... | ecosystem: Host-associated > Annelida > Digestive... | reverse complement strand
GAAAGCGCGTGGTCGACTTCCTATAAGTGCTAATTGAACTTTTTTCGCTAGCTATCACGGTTTAGGCGCTATGAGCCGATATTGGTCGAAATTTCGCTGTTTAAAAGGGGGTGGATCACTTTGAACGCAAATTTCAGGGGAAATGGGGCGTCCCCCACCAACGATTTTTGGCATCAGAAAACTAGAGTCCCTGTGCTATCGTATGGCGAAGAAAAATTGCCGAAAATTTCAACCGGCTGAGTAGGGTGCACCAACGTCACAGACAAACAGACAGACGACAGACGGAATTGCGATAGCATATAGCGAACGTAACGTAGTTGGCGTTCGCTAAAAATACTGGGTTAGCTCATCTCCAATGGCGTTTATGCCATTTAAATTTCTGAGTTCATTTTACATGCAGGAAATACAATTTTTGTTATTCCGGTTTGTCTGGAGAATTTTATATTTTGGCAAGGCACAAATGGGTATGCAAATGCAGTTGTTTTGCAGTGTATAGGTTGAAAAATTCAGAGCAAAGATTTAAGGCAATTGTCATTGCTTAGAGGACGCCTTCAAGACGCCAGAGATATAATTTCAAAGTGAAGTCCAGGCACAAGATTAGGCCACTCATAAGTGGCAAGTCTGGTGTACACGTGAAGATTGTTAGATAAAAATCAGCTGGATATGGTTTCATGTTATTCTTAGATTGTTGTTATGTAACACTTGGCTGTGTCATTTCTGTTGTTTGTTCAGAGAGAACCTGGCAGAAGTTGCAGTATTTCGCTGAGGACAGTGACAAGCCTGTCGGTTAGTATTATTATCCCTTTATGGTTTTTCAATGATGAATTGGAGGACTTCATACTTCAAATGTGGGTAATTCAAATGTGTTGCTGCAGCAGCATTAGTAGCAGTAGAATGGAAAGAATGTCACTCGTTTACATTACTATAACTTCAACATACAGAACAGATTTTCACCGACTTTTGGCCGACATTGCTGAGATATTAGTCAATCATAACTTGTTTTATTTTCCCGCCTCAACATGTACCACCTGACGAAACGTGAAAACACAAATTGTATCTTTTTCACTGAAATGCTCTATTACAGGCATGGCATGGTGTAATTTGCAGGAAAAAAACTGTGATCCATGTCTGAGCACTTTGTGTCTATGTGTGACCGGTTTGGCCACACATGTAATGGGAATTGATATTTGAATGCGTCAACTCACTTTACCGAATTGTTAGACAAACTTTATTATATATCATACACCGCCGGCGCACTAGAGTTATAGTCCTTCGACAGTTCTCCAGGAAAGTCGACTGTCCAGTTTCGCTGCCCGCGTTCGACTCCCAGATCGCTAGTTTTCCGCATCCGCCGCCGCAGAGACCGATGTTCTAACTTTCCCGCGTGTCGCGTATTGGCTGCTGACGTAGGGAAGGGCGTGGCACTCTGTCCGACGCCTAGGGTGATAAATTATATGGTGGCGCCCGCATATTATTGGCCGGATGAATTGGCTGCTGTATTTTAAGGAAATATATAAAAATTGAGTAGCGAGATTGTTCCCCCTTATATATGCATAGTATAAATGGCGCTGTGTAAATACTCTTCCTTTCCTTTTCCTTTTACATAATATGCTAGAATTCATCCATTGAACCCACAAACTGCTTCATTTCTTCAGTCTTGATGACACACTTGTATTCACACTGCTGTTAAGTCTCCCAATCTCTCAATCATTCACACCGACGAGCCTGTTGGTTAGTTTTCTGTTTCCGTTGTGATTTGTTACGATGAATTTTACTTTGTGATTTGTATAGGATTTCATGCTTCAAATTTGTTGCTGCAGCAGTAGTAGGTAGACCGTGTCCTGGAAAAGTGTTACTCCTTTGGCTTACTATAAGATGGACATGCATGAGCCGATTTTGACACTTTTTGACTGATATATCACAAGATAATCAGCAGTCAAAACTTGCCTTATTTTCCCACCTAAGTAGTGCTTCTGTAGTAGCTGGGAAACATGAAATCGAAAATTGCATGTTGTCAATGAAATGCTGTATTACATATGATGCTCCACTGCTGCTTGATTTCTTGAGTGCTGATGACTCACTACTCATGTTCACAGTGCAGTAAGTATCCAAATGTCTCAATCTTTTAATCAGCGACGTTCATCTCTGAGCTGCTGGGGCTGTAGCTCACGAAAAAAGGAAGTTGAGATTTTCATGGTCCAGCGGTCGGACTGTGTTGTCTGCATAATGTACTGGTGCACCATGTGCCTGAAAGACAGAATTGTCATCTGCAGTGTTTTTAACAGCCGTTAACTTTTCAAGGCATCCAAGTTATACTGTCCACTGACTTTAACTCTAGGCTCAGCAAAGAACAACTCACATTTTTCATGCAGTGACCAGCACTGTGACAAGACTTTGTCAATGTTTAGCATGTGGGTAACAGATGGTAGGATGCTGCACAGTTCTTAGGTACTATATGCTGCCAACAGTTGATTGTTTTGGTAATGATGCGTGATTCAGCTGTCACTAGGTGGTAATTGAATGTGTTTGTTAGCAAAGCAGTGTACAGCATTTAAGTAGAGAGATGCAATTTATGGGTTTCCTCTGTTGTAGAAGCAGCAGCGGTGATAAAGTAGTTTTCAGTTTTGTTTATCCCGCTGCTTTTCTGTTACTGTGTGCTGGGCTGCGTCACCAGAACAGATTCTCCAGAGATTATTATTGGAGCAGGTTGTTTGCATGTCTGACGGCTTTCTAGTCTGACTATCACGCGACACCAATCACCTGTGAGGATTGAAGTTTGCAAGTGGCTAGTTCTGGTTTACTTGGAAATGACTAGTAAATTGACATACGTGTGTCTATGTCTGTGTTGCAGGTGAGGAGTTCATAGACGAATTGAAGAACCCTCGTTCAGATGCAGTGACCTACTTCTGCAGTCTGTGTGGTTCTCAGTTCGACAGAGAGCTGACAGTCACTCACGTCAAAGGTGAAGAGCACAGACAACATTACATGGTCAGACTCTGAAAATATGCAGTGAAATTTGAGAGCATTTTGGTAGTTTGAGATTATTCGCATTTTACTACTTTCATGGCTAATTTGAATAATTTCGTTGGGGGCGTTGATCTTTCAACCGACCAACCAATTTAGACAGCGTAACACATAATAAACAATTGTCCAGTACTAGGACCGTTGAGACTTGACAGAACGTACTAATTGGTTTGATATTCTTAAAGTCTTACTACTTCAGTCACTGGAGCTCATATATCGGCCGTATTTGTAACTGAATCCTGGATTAGCCCGGCTTGATACTTGCTGCAACTGTTGCTGGTTATAAACAGAGCAGATTTGTTGCATGTCGTATGTTCTTTCTGTCACCCAATCAGCAGTGAATGGAAACTTGAAACACAGACAACAACCAAGAAAAATCACCATCTGAACTCGTCCTTTCTTGATCCATCTACTGAGTGCTAAGGAATTAGATGCCTCAGTCCTCACGCCACACCAGCTTCTCATCTGTATTCTTGGTCTTGTCTTTACAAGTTAAAAAATCATAAATCACAACCAAAACTTTATTACCTTATTTTGACGTTTCGACCTCATCACGAGATCTTCATGAGAAGAAGCTGGTACTCAGTTTTTCCGAGTCTTGATGCGACGATCAGCTGTCGCATCAAGAAAGCGGTCGTGGGCGTGACTCAACTGATAGCTGCCCTCATCTCGATTTATAGCTCGATGACTTTCCTTGCGGATATGTACATCTTCCTTGATCCACCTAGTAGGACGCTTTTGTTCTCTGTCGATGACTGTAGTCTTTTTCCAGTCGATTATATGATTGGCTTGATTCGCATGGTCAGTGAGTGCTGACCTACCATATTCCGTGAGACTGGCTGTGCGCTGACTTGTTGTAAAAGCTCGTTTGGTCTTGGACTCAACTTCAGTTTTATGTTTGTGTGGCATTGCCACTAACTTTCTTCCAGTTTCTCGTACATACGTCTTGTCACAGTTTCCACAAGGAACCTTGTACACAGATTCTGTTGTGTCTTTCTTGTCTTGTTTGTCCTTTGGGTGCAATAATAAATCCTTCAATGTCTTCCAGGGTTTCATGGCCACAGGCACATTATGTTTCTTCATAATGCTCACTATGGCTGGCTTCCGAAACGTTCTCTACATATGGTATCACAATCATAGCCCCTTTCACTAAACCTGCCTGTTTCTTATTTTTTCTTCCTCTTGCCACCTTTGAACTCCGTCTGACGTCTAACTTTACTGAAAGACCATCGGGGATAGCCACAAGCTTGATATGTTTTGGCATGCCATGGTTTTATAGGGTGATGTTATGATAGGTAACAGCGTCAGTCAGATTGCTGTGCGTTGTAAGCTTACATGGCTCGTGAGACGATGAAGGACCACTTAGTTAATGTCAAGAATGAAGCTGTCTGCCCATTTCCATTTGAGGTTCATCGCCTTTAAACTCGTTTAAACTTTGTCGCCTTTAAACATGTCGATATTATGTTTTGCGCATGTTTCTTTTTTACTTTTTTCCCAACTCACTTTTTCCGACGTCTGCAAACCGACATTTTTGAAACTTTTCCACATGACATGGCTTTACTCGAAAAAGAAGCGCTGCTATGCTGATTTCCCAAAAGTGCCCCCTAACAAAAATGAAGGGTGAAAAACCCCAAATTTCGCCCAATCTCGCGTCTAATCACAACGTATTATGCACCGTCACTCGTAATATGGAAGGAAAATAGAAAATCGAAAACAATAATGTTCATCAGTGATATATACAGATTCACTGCTGTAACAGAGGGACCAAGACACACAGCTTTCCTGCCTTGATGCAACGATGGAAATATCTTGTCATGCCATGGTTTTATAGGGTGATGTTATGGTAGATAAGAGCTTCAGTCAGATTGCTGTGTGTCGTAGGCTTTTGTGGCTCGTGAGACGATGACGGACCACTTGGCTAATGTCAAGAACGAACCTGTCTGCACACTTCCAGCGGAGGTTGGTCGCCTTTAAACTCATTGAATCCTGAGTTGTATTAATAAGAAGCCAAGCTATTGCACAGGGACCATGTCATTCCCATTTGGTGGTAATTGCTCATGCATATGCTACAACTTAATGCAGTCAGTCTACGTCAGTGTAGCACGGTAGTGCTTACACCGTTGTAAGGGCGGCCAGCTATGAAGAATGGGAAAATTGGGGGAAGGGGGTAGCAGAACTCCAAAAGCAACGAACAGATAGTGACGAAATTTGGCGAGACTATTTTCGCTGGCGATGTGACCCAGCAAGCGAAAAAAATCAAGCCGATCGCCCCAGTGGGGGCGTCCCAACAAATGGGTGAAATATCACTCTCATGTTGTTTTTAGTTTTTACCCGCACGGTGCTAGCGATGCACGGATAATAGCCATCATCGTGTGTCTGTGTGTGTCACACGCCGGTATTGTATCAAAATGGCTAAACGTAGCATCACTCAAACAACACCACGTGATAGCCCAGGGACTCTAGTTTTCTGACGCCAAGATTCGATAGTGGGCGACCCCCATTCCCCCTGAAATTTGCTCTCAATGTGACCCACCCCCTTTCTAACACCACGATTTGGACTAATATTTGCTCATAGCGCCTCAACCGTGAGAGCTGGCAAAAAAATTTGAATTAGCACTAATAGGAAGTCGACTACGTGCTTTCCAACGAGCCATAGATGAACCATGTACATTACGCCTAAGTTCCTAAAGGGTGGCACAAAACGCGATTTTTCTGTTTTTGCCAGTAAAATTCAAGTTGTGTTGAAAGAAGTCTGCTACAAAGTTTCTGTGTGAAAACTTCCAGCGGCAGAGTTGTAGCTACATCATTTCCCCTATCTAATGATCCATAGATGGATTGCGGGCGACGTCCCCTTCTACCTAAAATTTGCGCTCAGAGTGACCCACCCCTTCAACCTGCCCATGTGGCCGCCATGTGTAGTTGAGCGTGACGTGCTCAGTGGCTGAGGTTCGACTTAGCCCGGGCGCATCCGTGTACCAAAGAATTATTTTTAATAATTTCTATGCACATGATGAACAGGGAGTTAATCCCGGGCAGGTAAAAGGGTTCGACGGTGTCCTATATAAACTGCGACCGTTGCTGATGCCTTCGTTAGCAGCGTCAAGGTATCAGTCGTGCTGACGTGAGAGCCGAAGCAGACAGATGTGGCTAAGTCCCCTTGCTAGGCGTTGAAGAAGTGTCAGTCAGGTGGCCAGGCGCTGAATAAGTGCCAGTCCGGGCATAGCCAGATAGTAGGCCACGCCTAGAGGGGTGCGCTTAGAAATACCTGACAAGCTGCTCGCGCCTACTTAACCCTTCCTCCACCCTACACATACACCGCACACACCTACCAATTCTCTTCCTTTCCCTGGGCTGGCACATTGGACCGATATAAAGGTCTCAGCGTTGGGGTCCAGAGTAGGCTGGACCCCTGCCCGCAAATAACGAACGACCCACCCAAAACGCCATTTCGACAGATTTCGCTTAATAGTGCCTCAGCCGTGAGCGCTTGTGAAAATGTTCTATTATCGTTAATAGGAAGTCGACAGACACACGATGACGGCTAAGACCCGTGCTAGCATAGCGTCGCGCGGGTACAAAAGCAAATATAAATGGTAAAAACTGGCCAGTTTACAACGGAGTGTAAGGGCGACAGAGTCATAGTGCTAAAATGGCAAAAGTCACTATTAGAACAAACGGACAGAGAAAGAGGTACAAAGGCTGGCATAGCATCACCACGTGGTAAAATATAATAGTAAAATACAACTTGTAGTGGGCGCTGTTGTTCGCCCACACACAGATGTCTACAGACCGGCACCAGCTGATGAACTCTGGCTGACGGTTAACTCTGACAATATCTCTGACACTTTGCCATCTACCCTACGTGTGCATCGAACACTACACTCGGACAGTTTCAGAGTGGACTAAAGACAGTACTGTTTCGTTTGGCCTACGGGGCATGACTAGGCGCTTTCGTGACTGTTTAGGCCGTTAGATTAGCGCCCTGTAAATCGTCTTACTTACTTACTTACTTAACGTAACGTCTACGATCATTGTCACTGATCGTCAATCACAAGTCTTTTCACTGTCAGTGACTGGGCGTTTCCAGTTACTGTCTCATATCACCTTAGCATCCACATTTCCAGTCTTCAGAGCACATTGTTTAGCTTTTTAGCAGACTTATTAATAATTCTAACCACGTACTCCACAGACTCTTACCACCACACGCTACAGCATCACAACGCTACAATCTTAGAAGCCGCAGGCACACACTCCAGCTACCTGAGCACCACACTAGACTGTTGGACTCTAACTTTCTCGTTAGAATGCTTTACAAAGACTGCTATTGTAAAACTTCACGGTATTTAACTACAGAATGTTAATGTTCTTATCGCACTGCGTTAGCTAGTTACTGTGACACTAATTTGTTCAACTATATTCGTTTTTTAACTTGTTTTATATGTTTCATTTCAACTATATGTAAAACTCTGCGCATGTCAGTGTTTAATAAAGAACTACTTTCTTGCTTACTTACTTACTTACGTCTAAAGACCTACCTCAACACAGTTTCATTGTCATTAATTTTGTACAATGCCTCTTATTTGACTTGTCTGTTTCTAATTCATGCTACATCTCATATCACTTTATTTATTTTATACACGGTGGCACGAATCCTCTTGAGTCATAAGTGACACATACGTGTATTTTACAAGGCATTATAATGATACTTTCATTTTAAGGAGGGTTTTTAAGGAATGGTGGAATTCTGATAACAACTGTATTACAGATTTGCTGTCGAGTCGTGCAGTGAGCGAATCTTTAAAATTCGCCAGCATTTCTCTTTGTTCATGGCAAGAGAATAGTGGCAGCTATTTGAATAATAGTGGATTGTGGCGTGTTTTTTGCACCACCTGTACAGTGTCATAGGTGGCGCGGTGACGCAACGGGTACAGCGTTGGACTTGCGATCAACAAACCGTGGGTTCAAATCCTCGGGGCAAAAGCTGCGTAACAACCTTGGGCAAGTTGTTCAGACGTACGTGCCTTTGTCACAAAGCAGTATAACTTGGTACCGGCCTAGGGGCGGTGATGCTGTGCGGCTGGGGTGGTAACCGCAGGCCTGGCGGAAAATAATGGTAGCCTACCATCGGGTGAATGACTTATAGTCACCTGCGGGCTGACTGCCTGTACACCGGGATCATTTCCGGGCCCAACGCTCGGTAACGAGTATGGGAAGCCTGTAGTGTCATGTTTGTTTGTGTGGACAGCTGGAGTGTGTTAGAGATGTCGCTGTCACATGTAAGAAAGCAGTGGACAATGTCTCTGATTCATCTGAGCAGACGTTAGTTGACATCTAGTTGTCATAATAGCATTTAGTGAATATCTCCTAAAATATATTTTGCATTTTTGCTAACAAAAATCTGCTAGAACAACTACATGTAGTTTCTGGTATCAGATCTCCGTATTTATAGGGAACAAATGATTTGAGTATTGCTTGATTGACAAAGTATATATGCCTGTAAGAGTTTTGTCAACATATCTGGTCAACAAATACCAATATGCGTCAAGAGAAGTCAGTTTAATTGTCAGCGTGAACAATTTCAGGATAGTGGACTTGCCATAATGCACTATGCCACATTGAGTTTGGCACAGTGTCGCATTGCAGCAGTTAGATACCACTGGAAAACGAGAGCAGTAGTGGAGGTATCATTATTGGATATTTTGTGTATCTGTCTATTCTTAACCAATTGGTGAGTTTACGAGAATATATTCCATATCACTTCCGACATCCACTGAACTCTTTTCCGATCCTTAGTTCACCGTTCACTTAATTTCATGAAAATTTACCGCTAACTTTATAAGTTATCCTCCTAACAGTTAGAGAAGCAGAAAAATGAGATGAATACGTAATCCATTAACTCATCAAAGGTGGCCGAGATAATAAGAACGTGATTGAGGTCTCACCAATGTAGTTGTAGTGGATGTCAACAAGTGACTTGTTGCTGCTGCTGCGGTTGTGTTAGAATGGATGACAATTCATGTGTGATGAAGTTAATTGAGATTGTTCCGGTTGACAACAACAGAAACTGCTCCGAGTCAGCTGATGTCAAGCTTAGTCCTTGTCACATAAAGGTTTGTGTAACACAGTACATACTTTATTTGTGACTATTTTTATAATCTGACATCAACATTACATTGTTACTTTTATCGATTATGTAAGGCATAAAACGACAGGACACTCAGTAGACAATACACCTCCATCACACTGCATTGATATAAGCACAGTCGGATAAAATGTCACTCTTGCTGCTTGAACAAACCTTACCCTTCAGAACTTTTATTACTCGTCTCTTTTGCATCATCTATTCGCTACCCAAATTTTATGAAAATCTACCGATAATTTTCTCAGTTATTCTGCTAAGGACAGACAGGGATGTTAATCCTTGGCCTTAAGGCCAAATTTCTTGACCGTGGCCTTGGGATTCTCAGGCCTTGTCCTTGGCCTTGAGTTTTTGGCCTTGGCCTTGAATGCTCTGGCCTTGGAATAAATAACAGTGCCAACTGCCATATTATATAAATAATGCAATACTGAATTATTATGAATGTGCATTGAATTTCAACATTTGAGGGGCCAAGTACTTGTCATAAAAGGCCTGGCTTACTTACTTACTTATTTTAGTTTTTCCAGAGAACAGCAAAAATAACTCGAAATTGAAAGACTGGATTAACTTTGGCATTTACTGAAAAAATTACTTTCACATTCTCGGCCTTGGCCTTGGGTCTGTGGCCTTGGCCTTGCATGTCTCTGGCCTCGGCTTTGGCTCACTGTTCTTGTCCTTGGCCTTGACACCTCTGGCCTTGTTAACATCCCTGATGACAGACAAATAAACATTGCTCACGCCCGAAATGGCAGATGTAATAAATGGACATATTCCCATGTTTTTGTGTAGCTCACGTCAAATTTCGTGTTTACAGGTAGAACCGAGTGATGACAGCAGTGGACCCAATGTACCTGTCATTAGGAGTATGAGCTGTGATGACGTCACCAGTAGTGGTGTGGATGACATGAAACAGGTTAATAACTTCTCGTCATATCTGACGGTTTTGCTACTAAACTTGCTTTTACCTACATGATTAATGGAGCAGTGTATTAAGTCAGGATGCACGTGTAAGTTGTACAAAATTAACACTTGAAATTGTCACATGGTTGATTTATTGCTTTAAACGTTTATGAAACTTATGTTCTATTATTGCTCTAGCAACTTACATGATTGTTAATTTTGTTTGATGCATTTCCATAGCAGACACCAAATGAAGAAACACAAGGACCCAGCCTTCCACTGTGGAACTCAGCTGCTCCCTTCATCAGGTACATGACTCCTACAGATGAGGTGACCTCCGTCAGTCATGAATGTGGACATCATCAAGATGAGAGGACTGCTTTGTCCAGCACGTTGACCAGTGATGTGAATGAAAGTGAACAGGTTGATGATAAGGGAGATGACGATGTTTTGTGTGATCTGCTGTCAAGACACCGGAATAATGTGAGGTTAAAGATGTTTGGTGATGCACGTGAGGTTGTAGATGTGCTACAAATAGATGATACCCAAGCACAAAACTCACTGGATCAGGTGCCTAACAACTCGGGCAGGCAGAAAAATACCGCAGTTGCGAAATGTCATCTGCGTAGGGCATGCCATAAGACTTCTTCTGGGTTTTCAAGTGGCCCTGAGACTCACAAACTTATTGACACTGGCTTATGTCTAAATGCATCCAGCGTTCTTACCAGTCACAGACAAACACACACAGGTTATAAGCAGCACAAATGTGATGTGTGTCAGAAAACATTTACTAAACGCGATGGTCTTAAGACACACTTGCTTACACATACAGGTGAAAGACCACACAAATGTAATGTATGTCAGAAGGCATTTGCTGAACGTGGCAGTCTTAAGAGACACATGCTTACACATACAGATGAAAGATCACATAAATGTGATGTGTGTCAGAAGACATTTACTAAACGCAATGGTCTTCAGAATCACATGCTGATACATACAGGTGAAAGACCATACAAATGTGATGTGTGTCAGAAGAACTTTACTGAATGTGGTAATCTTCAGAAACACATGCTTACACACTCAGGTGAAAGACCACACAAATGTGATGTATGTCAGAAGACATTTATTCGACATGCCAATCTTAAGACACGTGCTTACGCATACGGGTGAAAGACCACACAAATGTGATTTGTGTCAAAAGACGTTTACTGAACGTGGCAGTCTTCAGAAACACATGCTAACTCATACAGATGAAAGACCACACAAATGTGATTTGTGTCATAAGACGTTTGCTGTAGGTGGCAGACTTAAGAGACACATGCTTACACATACAGACGAAAGACCACACAAATGTGATTTGTGTCAGAAGAGATTTACTGAACGTTGCAGCCTTCAGATGCATATGCTTAGGCATAGTGAAGCAGCAGTGTTAAGAAACACATGCATACACACCAGTAATAAGCAACAGACATTACATCAGTCATCACCTACATATGCACCTCGTTCTTTCTTTGTCCTCTGCTGACCCACATTTCAAATGCTTTCATTCATACGATGCCTGTGAGTTTGAGTCATTGTCGCAGTTTTGAGCTGCATACAGTGTCCCACTTGAAGGATGACTTTTTGTCAGTCGTTTCTTATCCAAATTTATACCTCCAGTGAACAAATTCCTGTTATTCATAAGTAATTCCTTCCATCTCGCTTTTCTTGTTCACAGTATCCGTCTCCGGACAGCATGCTGCCTAGATACATGAACTGACTCACTTGTTCAACTACCTGACCATGTATCACAGTGTATTGTTAGGTTAAACTTTGTGTTGGATTTACGAGAATGATGTGGATTCTAGGTTGTTAGGAGATGCAGGTGAAGACAATGAACCACAAAACGTTTTTGTCCAGCTGACTAACCCTCCAAGAAGGCTGAAAAATCAAGGAGTTGTGAAATCTCATTTATGTAATGTTTGTTGTGAAACTTGCATCTTCCAGTGATCTTGAGAATAAGGAACGCATTGGCTTAAGGCCACACACGGATGATATGTTCCACAAGTCTTATAACACAGAAGAGATGAAACAAAACACTACTCATACGGTTGAGTGGCCTTATGTTTATGATATTTGTACAGAGGAATTTATGACATCCTGCGTTCTTACCAGTCACAGACAAATGCACACAGGTGATAGACCACACAAGTGTGATGTCACAAGAGATTTACTCAATCTGGGGCCCGATTTATAAAATATCTTAGGATAAATCCTAAGTTTAGCATAAGTTTTTCCTAAGTTTATCTTAAGTTAATCGTAAGTTATAAAGTTAAGATTTTCATAGAGTTTTACATTTAATTTACTAAAGCAATATTAAGGCTTACTAAGTTCTTCCTATGTATATGCAGACAATTCAGTGAGAAATTGCATTTTTGTTATTAGTTATTAAGTTGATCTTAAGTTTTGCGTAAGTTCATCTTAGGTTTTTCTTAAGATTTTCCCAAGTCACACTTTATCCTAAGTTTTTCATAAGTTTATCCTAACATATTTTGTAAATCGGGCCCCTGATCATCTTAAGGCACACATACTTACGCATACGTGTGAGAAGCCACGCAAATGTGATGTGTGTTATAAGAAATGTACTGAACCTGGCAGTCTTAAGAAACACATGAAAACACGGTTGAAAAGCCACATGGGTGTGATGCATCATGTATGTCAGAAGACATTTAGCTTCGTTTCAATCTTCAGAGACATACGCTTACACACAAGGAAGAAGCAACACATGTTACATTGGTAATCGCCTACGCAAGGCTACGCATGTACAACTGTGTCGTCTGTCGTGTACTGATGTGATAAGTTGTCTGCTGCATCGCAAAATTTGTGTAATCATGTTTTAACCAGTATAAAGTAGGAATCTGTTGATACTTATATGTGAACATGTTTGCGTGCTAAACTGACTGAACACGATTGTACAGTTGTTATGCTGACGTGCAAGTAACTCTTATTGTCACAACAGAAGCTGTTGTATAATACTTAGTGTTTTATTACACTGGGTGCATTTCTGTAAGATCAGTTTAGTTGCTCTATGTGTGCGGGTGGATGTCACAATTTGGAGTTCTGTCAAAACAGCTAATCGTAGGATGACATTGACGCAAGCACTGCACTCTGAACGCATCGAATACAAGCTCCTCTCACTCCATACTTTTTGATTTTTGGAGTCGCGCTGTCCAACATAAATACCAGTCATTTGTGTTCTCGTAATGGCGTAACGTTGGTGGCAGAAATCACAGAATATAGAGTTGCTATTAAAACTTTATAAAGATATTGCCATAGTCACTGTTAGATATCCTACGTAATACGGCAGTCTGCTATGCATTGTGTTGTATTGTAATAGTAAATTATTATATTTGCCCGTATCATGTGTGTTTGTTGACAATACTAGAGCAATTAGCCGACTGAGGCTTAGATATTACGTCCAGTCTTATTGTACATCGTCAATTAATTCCAATAACTTAGTGTCGACCGCCCGTATCGCCCTCTGAGAAAGTAACTACGCTTATATTGCAAGCTGGTTGCAAAATATCCACCGCTATCGGCCCTAAGTGCGTAGGCACTGATGGTGAATTGAGCTAGCCCATCGGCAGTCCTCTTCGAAAAAGTGAGTCTTATATTGCCAACTGACAGGGGGCATGCACGACTTAGGTAGGGCCTCATTTGTGAGTGTCACCATGTCTCTAACCGAACTGTTGTAGAAGTTGGAAGTCAGGCGAAGATAGCGAACTGCCGTTCGAGCCTCAATAGAAGGAATCCCGCTGGATTTTTTTTATTATTTTTTCATGGTGATAAGTTTTCGGCGACGCCGACTGCGCAATTACTGCGTCAACACGCAAAGCCATATGAAATTGTGCGTCTACCAGAAAATCCTCATTTGACGCACTTTCATTTTTGTGCGCCTTGGCCAAAATTTTGTGCGTCAAATACGCTGTGACGCCGCTTAACGGTAACGCTGCCCGTCGCTTCTTCCTCTTGATTCACCACTCTGCTCATCCTTAACTGCCTCTCTCTATCACTGCCGGTTAAAACCTACCTGTTTTACAAATTCTACCCCCGTACTTTCTCTTCTTCCTCCCGGACTGCCTCTTGACCATTTCTTCTGAACTACTCAGTCTCAGTTTTTAGCGAACGTGAACTAACGTTCATGTTCGCTACGGTATATGAT
>Ga0209363_1000664_pt1 | contig 14265 bp, 11 predicted proteins | sample WorMetexBAHAMAS3_FD_187385 | JGI IMG/M metagenome (GOLD analysis project Ga0209363, IMG submission 187385) | Marine gutless worms symbiont microbial communities from Max Planck institute for Marine Microbiology, Germany - Inanidrilus exumae... | ecosystem: Host-associated > Annelida > Digestive... | reverse complement strand
CAGTATTGTTTTGCTTACGGGCGTCTGTCGTCGTCGTCTGTCGTCGTCTGTAACGCTGCCGGCGGGCGGGCTGGCCACACGGCCGTGGCCAGTCGACCACCACCTGGCTGGGCATGTGGGAGGTTGAGCGGCCGACACTGCACGGCGGGCCAGTACGGTTACGTCACGTTAGGGCGACACCTTGTTGTTATTATTATGATTATTATTTACAATGTACTGATGAGAGTGACAGTGTTGCAGATGCACTGCTGGAGCACTTATACGTAGTTTCTGGGTGTTGCAAGAGATAGTTGGTACAATGAACTGAGTTGGCTCAGTTCTTGTCGGAAGGTAATGAGTGACGTTTCAGCTCAAATGCATTATAGCAGACTGTTTGTTCCACACTGTGGGGCGAGGACGGGGAATACAAAGAACCCATAGTTGATCACTGCATGGGCGGGACAGTTAGTCACATCATATTAAACTGATTAAAGGCATATGGTGTTGGCCAGCTGAAAGAAGAACCAAATGATGCATCGTGATATTGTCAAATTATTCGTGATACAGTATGGACAACTTTGAATTTGCCTGTTGTTATTACGAATGTTGGGATTACCTTGTGTGTGTTGTCACTGACGTACAGTTCTTCGTCGAAGCATTCGCACGCTGGCATCGGCATGGACAGCTCATCATGGTATTCATCAGGCAAAAGACGTAGTCAGTGGATGGGTTGTGAAGGTAGCTTCCTGTAAACTAATTTGTTATGAATATATGCAGTCTTTATTTGAAACGTGGAATAATCACTGACTTAGGCCCAGTTTTTCCACCGCAAATTAATCTTCCATTAACGTTAATGGGAGATTAACTCCCATCAATTAACTCCCATTAATTTATGGGAGCTAATCTCCCATTAACGTCAATGGAAGATTAATTTGTGGTGGTAAAACCGGCCCTTATTATATTGAAAACTACAGTTAAGCATTACTGAAAGTTTTGATGTTGTTATTACTGCACAACATTTACTTTGTTTGTGGTTAACCATGCCTAGAGACTTGTCAAGCCATTTTGTTTCTTCGTATCAACATTTTAGCATTTACTGTAAAATCTTGAATATAATACACACTCATGCATAATACACAGACCAACTTTGTGCTGTAGTTTGAATGGAAAATTGAAGTGTACATTATACGCCCCCCATGCCTATATACCCTCATTTCTTACACTTTCATGCCAGTGAAAGAGATGTGAGCTTTTTACATTCCTCTGTGCTGTGATGATTTTAGCAGATCGTTAATTGCTGAAATGCCACAGTCTGTGTCAATGAGGTTGACTACTGTTATCAGCTTTAGTTAGCTGATAGCAACTACCAAGGCTCCTTAGTCACCACAGTCGTGATAATCATGACGGCCGTGGTACGGCCATGGCCATAGTCTTACCGTTAATAAGTCTAGAACGTCAAGTGGGCCTATGCGGCGGTTGTAACTTGATCTGTGCTGTCAGCCACAAGGAACTGCATCAATTGATCAGTTGCAGTAAATGGACCTTCATGGTGAACTCTGGCCTCATTTCACTATCAGAAAAACTGACATGCTTATTTTTCACGAGTATAATACACACCCCGTCTTTGAGAGAGGTAATAATGGTCAAGCATGTGCATATTGTACTCAAGACTTTATGGTACTTTTCGTTTGCAGGTTAAGTATGGCCGCAGGAAACGCTGCTGGTGCAGTCTGCACGGAAAGTTGTTAATATTTTATAGAAGCCCAAATGATCAGGTGCCAGTTGATTTATGCAGTTTTGAAGTAAGGCGTGTAATTATGCTTGATTTATATAATAACAAGATGCAGTCGAAGATGTTAGACTTTACCCCCAGTGCCGCCACCTGGCGAACTCGACCAAACAACGTTGTCTGACGTTCGACTGGTGCCGCTACTTGGCAAATTCGACAAAGCATGCACGTTGCATTTGATTATGGCCCATTTGCTCCATTGTGTGAAAAATTAGGTTATCCACAAAACCGGAAGTACATAACATATCGCATAGCCGTCACAGGAGGATCGAGCCATGGCCACAGATAGCATGTACAGAAAAATTGGTGAAATTTGGACGTGTGGTGTTTAGGATAGGCAAGCAGACAGACAGACAGACAGACATGCTGATCACAATACTTCACACCCACACTGGGGCAAAGTAAACATTATATGGCATGGAGATGATGTAGATAACACCATTGAGGAGAACTCTTGTTGGCTGCATGGCACAGCGGTAGAACACCGGTCTTTGACCAGCGAACTTTCCCTGTCCCACGCACAATCTGTAGTGGACTGGTGACCACTTATGTGGGTAAGCCGCCCGCTATAGGTCAACAAACTAGGCCAACTCAGCCTTTTATCCTTTTGGGGTCGATAAATTGAGTAGTGAGCAACTTTATCGGATTTGTGCCGGTAACACCATCTGGTGAGTGGTGAATCCTCACAAGGTTAAGCCGGTGTGGTTGATTCAATCGCTGTCTGCCATGTGATGCAGCAATTTAGCCGGTTTAACCCTACTGTATATAGTGCTGCCATGCATGGCGGCTGTTGTTCCTCGCCCTGCGTGGCGGATGTTGTACTGTGTTGATTGCGCAGTTTGACGTCAGTTTTAATAAACGAAGATTATTATTATTTTAACATCTTCTGCCTAGTCTGAGTGTGCTAGTTGCAGTCAGCAACTTGCGTGCTGAGAGTAAAACTTTGCTTCAACCAAATTATCCAGTTCTTAACTGGAATGCCAGTTGATACATATTGTCCTGTTGTATATTGGCCAAAAATGGTTGTTGTTGATATGTATTGTAATAAACATTACTTTGTGAATTACAGCAACTAATATTAAGCAGCGTAAGCGCCCACTGAAATATAAATTACTGTGTAAAGGAGTAAAGTAAGTGGTGCGGAACTGATAATGTGATTATGACTGTAAAATGAGAGTGTTTGCATTTTGGATGCAGAGTCTGACTGAGCAGATAAACATGGTCCGTTGTCGCGTTGAAGAAGTGGGCAGATCGGCGGACTCCGACGTTGAATCGTCCGAGGAAGACAGCATGTCAGAGAGATACACATTAGCAGTGTGGCCAATCAATGACAGTCCAACATATCTGCTGCTTTCATCAAGGCAGAATAAGGTGGTTTTGTTTAGTATGGTATAGTGTGGTGAACATCTACGTATGATTTTAATTCAAGGTCTACTTTTGATGTGTACTTAATGTTTGTAGAAAATGAGCCATTTTGCTGTGTCAGTTGCATGCACATTTGTCTGTAAAGTAAAGAATGTGTCATTTGCATTATTAGATGATTCTCATTTTTAATACGATAGGCCTACAATACGGTCGATTAACGTGCACTCAGAAGCTGACGAGATGGCCAGCTTAATCTAGCGCACGGCCCAGAAACGAAAAAATAAGGAAAAAAATGAAATCAAAAATCAAGAAGCTCAGAAGAAACGGTCCAGGCAGAAGTCCATGGAGGCAGTCCGGGTGGAAGAAGTGAAATGAGTGAACGATAGAGGTAGCAATGATGCAGGCAGTTAACATATATGAGGAAATTGCAGTTTTACACTTTTGTACAAATCATAATGAACTAGAAATGCGTGGCTTAGCCCAGAATGTACCCCGCCCGGCGCAAATGCACCATCAAAACTCAGTGATTACCTGACCAACGTTCACCAAATTTTTGTAACATGTAGCGGGTTTATCAACGATGTTAACGTGCACATGCACGATGTGATCCTCCCGTCCGTTGTAGAATGCTGACACACGGAATGAAGGTGGAGAATGCCAGTCTGGCCGTTTGGCGCTAAAAATTGGCTCCCTTGGTACCTTGAGCGATTGTGAAAAGGTCGGACTGATCATGCCCACCCATATATTTACATATCCTGATAATTTGGTGAAGATCAGTCCAGTACATTCTGAGATAATTGGTCTCCAAGGGTATCATTAAAGACAATAATGTAACATTGGCAGCACATATGGCCCTTCAGCCTACCATGCCAGGCATGCTAAATTGCTGTCATGAAGAAAAACATAGGGTACCCAGCAGAGACGGAAATTTAAGTTGCAGCTCAAGAGAAATTAGTATGTAACATGCCTTTTCTGTTATCAGTGTTCCTTAACATTGTTTTTCATTCGTAGTTTGATTGTCACCAAACTTCGTCAGTCATACCCTTGGCTGGAGGGGACGATGTGATTAAATTTTGGAAGGTCAAGGTCGGTCGGGAGGTATGCGCTCTACTGAATGCCCTTCTAGTTTTGTTATGTTGCAGTATGCAGTGCTGGTGATGTGTTTATGCAGGACACTTGGCTGTATCATTTGATAGTGGCCAGTGCTGGTGGTCATGGTACAGCTGATGCTGGCAGCTCAGCAGTCAGCGAATATGAACAGCTGGTGTTAAATCTTATGTTTGTTGATGGTGACTCTTCGTCTTCCTACTGGAATGATGCTTCTCTCATGCACACCAAAGAACTCTCGTTGCCTAGACCGCTCACAACATTACGTTCCGATGAGCTCCAGAAGAAAGCATTGGACATGTACAAGGCATGTATTTTTTATGCTTTTGTCACCCGACACTGTCGGTGAAGGCATTATGTTGTTAGGCTGTCCCATCGGAATGTACGTTCGTTCGGCCATTCTTCCATTTCTTTGTCCGGTCAGATATTGTTGCCATGATATCTCATGAACAGCTTGAACAGTTTTGATAGAACTGACAGGGAATATTCAATAGCCGTTGCTGATGACCTGATTAGATTCTGGAATTCAGTGGTTAAAGGTCAAGGTCACAGCAGGCCATTGAGGTCAAATTTTGTGAACACCATATCTCGTGAACTATTTGTGCAGTCTCGATGAAATTTACGTGGAATAATCACTAGCCACTACTCATTACCTGATAGTATTTTGGAGGTCAAAAGTCAAAGTCAAGGTCACACATTGGTTCAAGTATGTGGTGGTGAAGGCGTCGAAGTCTATCTTTAGTTTTATCTTTAATGTTAGAAAATAGACAGTTTTAAACTGAAAATTTTTGTCAGTCCATTGCTGTGACGGTGACATGTAGTCCATACTTTATAACTAGGCATAGTTACTCATCACAAAAATGAGAACAAAAGCAATGGATCAAGGATATCACGATGTATGCCTTGGTGTATTGTTATTGGTTATATGACTGAGAGTTTGTTGTTCCATCTTAACACTTGAGTATTTCAATTAGTTCTTGGCCGGCTGCAGTCCAGCATGTAAAGCAAAGTAAAGAACACTGTAGATTTGTATAGTGCTTAATCATGAGCAACTCATCTCTAAAGTGCTCAGGTATAGCACGTGTTAACAAGGGATCACACTGTTTTACCTGCGACCCACACATTTATCCACACATGGAAGGAGCCATACCTGCACTTACTCCCCTCTCCAGCTGCAGAGTATCACGACACCTAGCATGGACCAGGCTTATTTTCAACTCACCTTTGGGTATTTAGGTTTATAAATTTTTATGGTAGCATCGGAAATAAGAAAGATGATGCGTTTCGAGTAAAACATTGTCTTTCCGTTTTGACTGAAAGTTGTTGGACACGATGTAGCATGTGTGACACGGTATTTAGACGTGTAACTTGACGTGTGACAGTTTTGCTGTGTTGCCAGATGGTGCATTCATTCACGTGGACCGTCGTTGACAGTAGTGCCAGCAGTCAGCTTGATGAACATGTGGCCCGTGCACAGACATTGCTGTTCTTGGTTCTCTGTCATCCGGAGCTGTGCACTGAGCTGTACTGCCAGCTGATTAAGCAGACCTCGAAGCATCCACCGCAGCAGAAGTCTGCTGGCATGCAGGTTCTGTTCATGTTCTTGTGGCTCTGTGGGTTTGCGTAGAGTCTTGAACTGTGGCCTGCTAACACTGCTTCTGTTACTGCTGCTTGAGATTTGGACTATCTACCAGGGATTGGTACGAGACGCTAAAGCCCAAGACCGAGACGAGACCGAGACCTTCACCTGCCGAGACCGAGATGATGAGACCGAGACGTTGGCCTCACCAGCCGAGATGAGACCGAGACAAGACGTTCAAATTTCGAGACGAGACTGAGACGAGATGTTTGTAGGTCACGAGACGTCACCGAGACGTCATCAAGACGTTAGAATAGGCCTAAGCCTACGTGTTCTAATGGTTGTAGTCGTAACCTTATTTTCATGTCCATTAATAATAACAACCTGCAACTTCCACCAGTAAGTAATACATTGACCTACTCCCTATTCGTGTTAACACTGCCATAATAGCGACTGCTGATTTATCTCATTTTATTAACGTGGCTTGCAAAATTTGGTGGAGATAGAGAGTTCAGATTTGGTAGACAGGTTGATCGTACCAAGTGCTAGCCATGGGATGGCAAACGACCCCTGAAAGTGGCGTGGTCAGATCACGTAAACTATTTAAATTTTGGTGGGTACCAACCATATCTCTGCAACGGCTGAAGCTATAGTGGTCAAAATTTGTACACAGGTAGGCTATGTCAAGTACCAACATACTGATGACAAATGACTCTTTAAAGGGGCATGGTCAGGGTCACGTGACCCACTTTAAATTTTTGGCCCCCCGATGATATCTCTGGAATGGTTTAAGCGAGAATCGTCAAATTTTGCCCACAGGTAGAATGTATCAATCATAGCCTAGGGATGACAAACCACCCATAAAAGGGGCGTGGTCAGGGTTGCAGGACCCAATTTCAATTTCGATGCCTGCAATCATATCTCCAGAATGGCTGAAGCGGGAGTCGCCAAATTTTCTTTCCAGGTAGAATATATCAAATGCTAGCCTTGGAATGACAGACTACCCTCTAATGGGCGTGGTCATGGTTAAGTGACCCGTTTTCATAAATTTTTTCCCCAAACATATCTTTAGAGTTGGTGAAACTAATCACTTTAAATGTCGTGTGCTGCATGATAGAGAGGTGTACTAGTGCATGAATGATAGATTACTGCCGAATGGCATGTGTTCACGGTCATGAGACCTCTTTAAATTTTGGGAAATAAGTTATAATATCTCTGAAATGGTGCAATGGAAGTCTAATAGGAAATTGTATGTGGCCTATCGAATGGCACCATTGCCAGTGTTCTTGAATAATCTTGAAGGTCACTTTTGCTGTTTGGAACTTTTCTAACTTTTATACCTTGTGAAACAGCACGAATTTACTGACATAGCGCGTCACGTGGTTCCTCTGCGGTAGCTGAGCTTCATGTTATTGTTTGATAGCTGTTGAGTTGCATGTATATTTTGGATGCTTTTTGCAGCATTTTCTGCTGTGTGGAAGTCATTCGTGGTTCCAGTGTGACTCTAGTCCAACGTCGCCGACAAGCTCTGGTGTAGACCTGCCTGAGTCCAAATTGAATCCTCCCGGCTACGTGCTGGTTCAAGGATGGCAGTTGTTGACGTTGATTGTGTCGCTGGTTCTGCCTCGACATTCAGTTCTCTGGTTTCTCAAAGTTCATCTGCAACGAAGTGTCGACTCCAGGTGTTTTGATTACTTATATTTTTATTATACGAAACAGGTGAACAGTTGGTTATCAGTAATTCTGCAGGCGTTCTTGTCTGACCAGTAGTGAAACACGATAGTATGTTATTTATATTATATTAAACTAGTGCTCCACCCCATGCCTACGGTACTCGGTCACAACTCACGCCTGCAGCACTTGTTTCTCACGCCTACGGTGTTCAATCCATTATGGTTGCTGGTTGCTAGTTCTGAATTTCCCAGTGGAGCTTGTGCGCCTATGGCGCTCGATCTGTTGCACCTGCCAATTTGGGTGCACTGAGTGCCAGCCCACACGCTCGAGCAGCAGTCACTAACCATAACCATCTGTAGGGTCTAAGGATGCCACTTACCAAATTTCGTGCAAATCCACTCAAAACTGTGGCTGTGTATAAGGAACAAAGAAACAAAGAACAGACATACAGACACATATAAAATATTTCAGTATATCTGTATAGGACCTAGAGAGAGGCGAAAGATAGCAATGAACGGAGGTAGTTGATGAAGATGTAAGAAATCTACACTTGAATGTGGAAGATGCATTGGTTTGTATTGAATGAAGATTATCAGTATATTGCATCTGCTAGTTTTGGCGGTTTTACTGTTTTTGCTGCCATTTTTTATGTTTGTCTTATTGTCTGTGAACGAATTTTTGCGAATAAGTAGACTGTGGACCTGAGAAGAGTTAACTAAATTTTGGAATTTTGGACTAGACGTTAGGGTTAGGGTGTTGGTTAGGTTATTGTAGTTCAGCAATCAATTGACGTGAAAAGTGAAAGCGAAACTGGGAAAACCAGTTATGATGCAGTGCAGGGAAATCAATGCTGATGTGCCTGTGCTTGCTGGTAACAACACTGCAAATTTTACTGTGGCATGGTGAAGGGGTATGCACTCTGTTGAGAGCCATTTAGTTGTAGCTAGTCCTATTATGGTGACTGTGGTGATGGTGAGTGGAGTGCTTTATCTAGCTAACAGCCCAGAAAACAGTGGTTGAGAAATAAATTTGTTGGTGGTGTATAGGACTGAAATGGGAAAGTATGCAATATTTTGCCAGTATGCACTGGAGCGAACCATTCAGAATGGTCCTCGGAGGTGCCGTCCATCACGTATGGAAGTGTTGTCAATCTTGCTTCATAATCCGTATTATCATTCACAGCCAATCAGCATTCCTGTTCATCTGATGAATGGATCATACCAGGTTTCATGCTGTTAATTGATGATTGTAACATGTTATGTAGTCACTAGGAATAAAACTTAAGGAATAGAAAGCAGTACAGTTTGCGGCAGAGGTGAGGACACAGTTGTGTGATTACAGTTGTTCATGTACTGTATGTTAGTGTGTGGTCGTAGTTGCGATTTCACGCCATGGTACTACTGTGAAAAATACTGCGGTACTTGGTAATACTATGGTGATGGCTGCTGCGTAGTATTAAGTAAGTAAATTAAGTATGTAAGTTGAGTAAGCACGTTGAGTAAGGCTACGTTAAACTAAAGTGCGTCAGTAATGACTCCTCCACGGGGAATCCTGTCCACATATTGATGTTGTCCAGCCAGGCCGTGCGTGATCTTGCTCCTCTGCGTGCACCTTGCATTGTTCCTTGCATCATCTCTTTCTCCAGGCAACTCCCTTGTTTCCTAATGGTGTGACCATAGTATGCTAACTTCCTTGCTTTGACAGTGTCTAACAGTTTCCTTCTTTACTCCAGCTTTGTTAAGAACCCATTCATTATGTTTTCTTTGCTGTGCACGCAACCCACAGAATCTTTCTAAGCCCTTTCATATCAAAGGCGTCAAGAAATGTTTCTTTATTCCGTCTGAGTGTCCAGCTTTCACAGCCATACATTGCTACATACAGGCCACACTAGCGCTTTCGTTAGTCGTATATTTGTTGAAATCGGTATGCTGTGACTTTTATATTTTCTGCAGTGATATCCCAATCGCTTGCCCGTTTAACCTGGTATGGAATTCTGTCGTACACTCCGTCTTCTGTAATCAGGGATCCAAGGTACGGGAACGTATCCACCTGCTCCAATTTCTTATTCTGAATGAGTATATGGCATGCTATGCCATTGCTTGCCATTACCTTGGTCTTGTTGACGTTGATGAGTAGGCTTTCTCAGTACTTCAGCCTTCAGTTCTTTTGATATCAGTTCTTATCTTTGCCTTTTGCTTTCCTCTTTTCCCTGATTGCTGCGAAAGTCTCATCAGATATCCATTTTTTCCTTTTCTGACTTGATGTGTCCAATCTTTTTTCAGGCTACTTCCAGCAGGACTGTCTTTATACCTTTCCAGAGATCTTCTGGGGTTACCTCATCCTGTGCAGCCTCCAATGTTGTAAACCTGTTGGTCACCTCTGCCGCAAACTGTACTGCTTTCTCTTCCTTGAGTTCCTCGAGATTCAGAGGTGGTATGCTGTGCTATCTTTGTCTTTTAGCCAGCCTGACGTTCAGCATCGCCACGATCAACTGATGATCTGTGTCGTAGTCTGCTTCTGGATACGTGCGACAGTTCATCAAGCTTGTTTTCCATCTTTATGCAATTGAGATGTAGTCTATCGGTCTATCTGTGCAACACTACTATATGTATTTCCTTTTTAAACAGGATATGAAATGTGAGAGGATGTACAGGTTCATATCAAGTGAAGGAAGAAACTGAAAAAAATTAACCGGCCTACTCTGGTTCACAGGGAATATTGCTGTTTATTTTTATTTAATTTGACCACATTGTTTTTGTGGTTGGCTCAAGGTGGTGAGTTTTGATGGCTCGACAACTGTGTCGGAGTTTCTGGTGGCATTGGAGAAGTCCATCGGCGTACGTGAGTCATCGTTGTCTGGTTTTGCACTGTTTGCCGATGACCCGACAGCAGCTGCTGTAGAACACTGCCTTCAAGCCAGTGCAAAGGTTATTCACTTGGGCTGTACATGTTCGACGTTTTTGTTAGCGTAATATTTATTTTGCTGGCCATGTCTAGCAGTAAGCTCAAGGCAACGGTCTGGCGTCCGTCCATCTGTCTGTTCCATCTTTTTGGTTAACCTTAATAGGACGTGCGGTGCATACTTAACGTGCCAGCATATATATCCATCTGAGTAATATGAGGATGGACTTGCTTGTTAGGAGTAAAATTGTATATGCAAGTTGACGCAAAAAACAGGCCATTGACCGCCGTGAATCCAAAAAGGTGGTACTAGTCTATACTGTTTCCCGTAACTTTGTTGAATTCTGACTGATTTTCAATATCCACCGTCAGACTCGGCAGTAAATTTGCAGTTCAGTCGTTATTGGTCCCACGGAACTTGAAATATGTCACTTTAGTTCCTCGTGAAATATTTGGCACATTTCTGACTAACGATGGTCCAGTTTTTATTGTACCACCCTGTAAAGTTGAAACGTTACCACGCATCTTTTGTGACATGTACATTATGACCTTTCAGACTTAGTACTTTATCTGAGACAATAAGCACATTTTTGATGTGATGTAAAGTCTTAACGTGTGACTTTGGTTGATGACAACTTTCTACAACAGTCTGCTACCTACGATGACTTCCGTTGCAACAGTCAGGACTGATAAGAAACACCTGAGGACTCCTTATTTTCACTTTTCCTTTTCTTTATCATGACCATTAGCTCACACTATAGGCCTAGCTTTGTTGCCGTGTCCTTGTAGTTTTTTTAAACATACGGCATGCTAAACTTGCCTTTTTTAATAACAATAATAATAACAACATTTATATTAATGAGGTGTTGCTTTGTTCTGGCAGCTGTGTGACGTGATCTCCAAATGGGAGCAGGATTACATTCAGTGCAGTGGCAGCCACTCCGATCTCACGCGAACCATTAGGTTGCTCTACAAAAGCAGGTACAGTAGCTTGTTAGTGAAATTTACACTGATGTGTTATATATGTGGGTGCTTTTACACTGCTTATTGGCTGACAGAAAGGGCATCTGGCCTGTAGAAATCCTCGCCACTTCCAAGGATTCTCTGCCAGAACAAGTGGAGGAAGAAATGTGAGAGGGAGCTGGCTAACTCGGGTTCAGCTGTATAACGGAAATTAAAATGGAGGAGATGAGGTCGTAAGGCTCATACAAGCGTTCGATTGCCCTTGACTTTTAACATGCAATGACTTCTGATTTTTATGCATTTATTGACTTTTGGAATACACCTACGTTCATTGTAACAGGTTCACTATAGATGTCTAGTTGACAACGATGATGACAAAGGGTGCCAGTCTCCTCAGAGTTGTAGGTGGGGCTTATCTCCCATCCTTAGGCCATTAAGCCTGTAGGTAGGTATACCACAGAGTCTGGGATGCATGTCCAGTGTGATGCCAGATCAGTGGTTATCTTCCCATCTACAGGGCACTGCCAATGCTCCTTGACTGGTACTCATTTCCCAGGGTAGGTTGGCCTGATTGACTGGTTGCATACCGAGATGGTATACCCACGAATGGTCACCTATCTCAGTACTCACCGGGCTCAATGTAAAGTAACTTCATTGATGTGACCACCTGCCATTACCAGTAAGCCAGTCTACCCGTCCACCACTACAGTGGAATGGTAGAAGTCATGTGCACCAGTGATGCCCACTCGTTGCTGTGTTGAAGGTTCTACTTCAGCAGACGGTGCCGTACTGAGCCAGAAAAAGAACGGCTTCTTCTTGTTTATCAGACAAATGGTGAAATCGTGGCCGGAAGATTTCCAGTGACACGGAGTCTTGCACTGGAACTAGCAGCGCTCATAGCACAGGTATTGGCAAAATGCATTCTGATTATACGTTCTATTGCTTCATGCTTTTATGATATTTTTAATGTATACAATGTTTACATGTCGCGGTTAAGTTCTTTGTTTTATGTAAGCTGTCATTACGACAGTTAGATTACTGGTGATTTTATTATGCCTTCATGTCATTGAAGGCATTATGTTTTCGGGCTGTCCATCCATCATGTTCATCAGTTCGTTCATTCATTCATTCATTCGTTCATTCGTTCATTTATCCAGACATATCTTGTTACCACTATATCTCATGAATGGCTTGAGCAATTTTGATTAAACTTACAGGGAATATTTACTAGCCCCTATGCATGACCTGACTAGATTATAAAGGTCAGAGGTTAAAGGTCAAGGTCACAGCAGGCCGTTGAGGTGGCAAAGGCATCCACATAGTTTTCTTGTTTGTTGTCATTATTCACTTTGTACATTTTGCCATGTGGCAAGGTAATGAGGTACAGTGTGTTGTATGTGTAGATGGAGTATGGTGATCTGAAATCGGCTGCTGAATCAACTTCATCTGGTCTGTTGCTGAGACAGGCGCTTGACAACTTTTATCCATCCTGTTACAGGATCAGCTCGTCCGACTGCACGAGGTTCAGTAACATTGTTCGCATCACGACCCGGATGCATGTCATACACTTCTACTGTTACACATTCTGCTGTTGTTACTGACCGTTTTAGTGGTCCAGGTTGTGCGACAATTACTTTCAAACAAAATGACCCTTGACCTAGATACTTGGCATGCTGGTTCATCTTGGTTGAGTTCAAGGTCAAAGAGGTCAAAGTTTAGTTTTTCTTCTTTGGCTGTCGATGCTCATTAGTAAGCGAGATGATCTGACTGTGGCTAAAAAGGAGACCTGAATTTTAAACTAAATAATTAACAGCCAGCAGGTAGTTTGTTTGTCAGGTTCTATGATGAAGTGGTTGGTGTGATCTGGAGCAAGGTCTTCCTAGTTTTTTTGGGTTAGAAATGAAATGGTAGTTGTTGTCCAACAAGTGACATTATTATTGCTTGGAAGCAGCAGCAGTAGTTCGTCCAGAAAGTTGGCAAACTCGGTACAAAAAGAATCCAACTGACTGTGGTAACTTGTCAAGCATAGACAGTTGTGTAAGTGAACAAGTCAACAAGTCGCAAGGCGTCCATGTCGCAGGAGCTGACGTGCAGTTTGCTGATGATGTCAAATTGCTTGGAGTGATGCTCGACTCAATGCTTTCTTTTAAGACGCACGTCGTCAGTGTCACTCATTCTTGTCACTACCACATTCGTGTGCTGCATTACATACGTCTACTCCTGACACTAGACGCAGCCAAGGCCATGACAGTTTCCACTGTTGGCAGTAGACTTGATTATTTGTAATAGTATACTATACGGCATGTCGCAGGCTAACATTGATAGGCTACAACGTGTTCAAAATGTTCTAGCACGGATCGTTGCAGAGGCACCATGGACTATCAGCTCTACGAACACTTGTCGCGATTTACATTGGTTGCCGGTTAATCACCGCATCGTCTACAAACTCTGCTTGATCACCTGGAATACACTTCATACAACCCAACCTCCCTACCTCTCTGAACTAATCGTCCACTACCTTCCATCCAGGACCTTACGTTCTTCTAACACAATTCTTCTGGCCAGACCACATGGCATCACAAGCAGCTTTTCATCTGGGCTTTTTCTGTTTCTGCGCTATCTACCTGGAACTTCCTGCCTGAACACATTCGCCATATCGACAAATTATCAACTTTCAAATGCCAATTAAGATGTCATCTATTCCAATCTGCTTTTTCCGTTTAGTCACCCTGTGTCGGTGCCTCAGATTCATGTTACGTTTTCTGGCACTTCATAAATATCTGTATGTATATGTGTGTATGTTCTGATGCATGTTCCAATGCTAATATGCTAGTCTAGTATACAGTTACTGAGTAATTAGATGAGCAGTTAGCGTGTTATTTTTTAATAATCTTAAATGTATGAATAT
>Ga0209363_1000663_pt1 | contig 14277 bp, 9 predicted proteins | sample WorMetexBAHAMAS3_FD_187385 | JGI IMG/M metagenome (GOLD analysis project Ga0209363, IMG submission 187385) | Marine gutless worms symbiont microbial communities from Max Planck institute for Marine Microbiology, Germany - Inanidrilus exumae... | ecosystem: Host-associated > Annelida > Digestive... | reverse complement strand
TCTAGTATCTTCTCCCGAATCTGAATGCATTAGTCGCCTTCAGCAAGGGCATGTAGGCAGTAAAGCTTTGCTTCAGTAAAATCTGCCAGTTCTTAACTTGGTGTGCAGCTAACACCGGTGACAGGTTGATCTCTATTGAGCATAGAGCAATTGTGTGTATGTCTGTTGTATTTTACAAACCTTAAACATTGTGTTTGACTGTACAAGCACTGAATATACGGAGTAACTTGTGGCATTACCTGAACAACTTGCACTGTTGCTACTGTTCCTGTCGCTGTGTTGCGTGGTGGCGCTGCGGTAGGGCGTTGGACTTGCGACTGACAGGTCGTGGGTTCAATTCCCAGCCGGTCCTCTTTCACGTAACATAGGTCAACTTAGCCTTGCATCCCTCTGGGGTTGCTAAATCGAGTACCTTCTTAGCCTGGGGGTAAAGACGGGATTCTCACCTCTGCCAGGTGGCAGGTAACACTGTGTGATCCTATATGATATGAGTTTCCCATAGTGGTGAGGCAGCGTTGTTTGCTAACTGCTATACACTGTTTACGTTACTTACTGGTAATTGCTTGGCATCATTAGGCATCACTGCCATTGTTTTGACAGCTGCTGATGCTAAATAATTGCAGATTGTTGGAATTCACATGGTCGGTTTGGGTTGTGATGAAATGCTGCAAGGATTTGCGGTGGCTGTAAAGATGGGTGCCACTAAGTCCGACTTTGACAACACTGTAGCCATCCATCCAACCTCTGCCGAAGAGCTTGTCACAATGCGCTAATGTCTTCTCCGTCAGTGGCTTTACACTATGTGCATTGCTGCAGAATTCTAACAAGCAGTGTTATGGAGCTGCAGAAACATACGCATTCATTGAATGCAAATTTCGCTTATAAATCCATGTGAATGAGAACGTGAATGCAATTTTTGATGAAAATGACAATTGTGTTTAATTTTATTATGTATCTCTGAAGACCATAATTCATCGTGATCAAACGTGTAACATGAAATTGCAATAACATTTGTACAATTTGAACACTAATGTGTATTGTTTGTCTGGGCGAAAACAGGTAATATGAAATTTTGTTTGAATTAATAGGCTGAAATTTGATCGAATATGTGTTCAACTTTCGAAATATCTTACATGTGGCAAATATGTGTAAATTCGATGGCATTCAAATGCAAATATGAACACTGTCACATTCATAATTCTTGTTATTTCTGTTACATTTAGGCTACATCTATGCACACAGCGCGTAGATGTGACCTGTTGCTACAGATGTCACACGTAGTGTGGTCTGTGTGTGTGTGTTGGTCAAACGGGCAAGCTGCGCAAAAACGGCTAAACCGAACGAGATGCCATTCGGGGTGGGGGTGACTCATATTGGTCCAAGGAACCATCTATTAGATGACGGTCCAGATCCCCATGGAAAGGGCAATTTTGAGGGTAAATGAAGCGGCCATTGTTACATACATATGAACGAGAGCATTGCACACCGTTTGCCTGACACCGCAGGCGAATGTGCTTGCCCAACGCACGTGGCAGACGAATGCATTCGCTGCCGCAAAGGGGTGACAAGACATCGATGTGGCCTTATGCAAATTACTTTGGAGACTTACTAACTTTAGTATTGCATATTTGTGTTCCATTTGCAATTTTCTGTTACGCAGCACAATAGAACATATAAGACTGATGAGTGATGTATTGCATAATGTGCTAATATGCTATAATTTTTGGCTAAGCTTGTAACTTTTATATTATATTTGTTGGTAGCTATATTATTTGCTATTACTGTGCAGCAGATTTATGACTTCAGTGTATTGTACCTCTGCAGATATTTGTTATCTTGTGTTGGTTTGCCTTTATATGAAAGGTCATGTAGCGCTTGATTATTTACTAACATAGAAATTAAGTAAAATTTTATATGTTTTTAACTTTTTAGTGCACGACGTTATGCTGGCATGGTATGTGCTATCGACATGTGCTGTCCATATGTCCGTCACAAGCTGGCACTGTACCAAAATGTCTAAACGCTGGATCACGCAAACAACGTCCAGTGACTCTAGTTTATGACACCAAAAAATCTCAACGAAATTCCAACGTGGTCACCCCCAGCGGGGGCGCCAAATGGAGTTGGGGAAGGTTAAGATCTGCGATTTTTGACCAATATTTCGCTATATTTTATAAACGGTGTAAGACAGGGACATAGTTACCATGAAATGCTAATAGGAAATGCACTCTATTGAATGATACTTGTTTCCTGCAGTGACCTTGAGTGACCCCTGACTACCCCAAACCACTCCCATTTTTGACATTTTGTATTGCATTTCAATCTTCGTAATGGACTAATGGGTGGAGATAGAGACTTCAAATTTGGTAGGTAAGTCCTAGCCCACCGATGGCAAAACATCCCTGAAAGGGGCATGATTAGGTTATGCGAATCATTTAAATTTTGGTGGGCACCATAATCTGACATGGCTGAAGCTAGATTTCTCAGTTTCTATATAATATATGTGTAGGCTGTGAGAAGTCCCATTATATGGATGACAAATCATCCTTAAAATGGGCGTGGTATGGTTCATGTAAACCATTTTAAATTTTGGGGCCACCAATGTTATCTCTGGAATGGCTGAAGCGAGTCACCAAATTTTGGACACAGGTCAAGTTTTAACCTTAGAATGACAAACTACCCCTAATGGGCATAGTCACGGTCATGTGACCTGTATTTTAAATTTTGTAGCTCCAGGATGTGTTCAGGGTCACGTGACCTCTTTAAATTTTCGAAAATAAGTGATATCTCGGAAAAGGTGCAAGATAGAGACATAGTTTCAATGGAACGCCAATAGGATATAATATTTGGCCTATCGAATGGCACCATCACCAGTGACCTTTGGGGGTCATTTTGCTGTTTGAAACCTTCTATCTCACACACCTCGGGAAATAAAGCGTGCTGTCTTACGATGCGTTTACACATGAATGGGAAAGTGCACATGGCTTGTAGTTTCAACTGTCTTTGAAACTAAAGGACTTCTCAAGGTGACAGCCAGTCACGTGCACTGTAAATGTGGTAATATCTCGGAAATGGTGCAAGATAGAATCATTGTTACTATGGACCATTAACAGGAACTGGGAAGTGATATGTGGCCTATCAAATGGAGGCAGTTCCGATGACCTTAGGTCACCTTCAAGGTCATTCCTTACAGCAGGCCTTTCAAATGTGATTTTTCATACAACTGTGCAGCATTTGACAAGATTTCGACCGACAGTGCGATAGCTAGACTTTCTTGTTACAGTGACAGTAGTCTTTACCATAATCCTTATCATTGTGAACAAATGTGTTATTTATCGTGAAAGACTTAATGTTTATACGTTTGGCTGAACTGAAGGCTACTGTCATTCAGTCATTGTAATTCCCGAATCAAAGGCTTTATATTAACATAAAGATATTGGAAGAGATGACTAAACCAGTTTACATTGGGGGTGTTAATGTTTTGGGTTTGTGGTATTACTTTGATTTTAGTGGGTTTGGTTTTTACCTTCAGTGTTTATGACTGTTGATTCTGCGTCGCGAAGAGTATCTGGGCTATAACACTGAGTGATGATTTGCATATGGTGCCACCGCCGTTATCTCTTGCTTCATTAGAAGTCTAGAATTGTTTAAATTTCTGGTGCTTGCTTAACTAGGTTGTTCTGAAAAAAGCAATTAAAATGATTGTGTGTGTAATGGGTTTGGTCTATCAATACTTTTGCAAGCAGTTGGCTTGCAGTATCCCCAAGGAGACTTCTGGTCTTTTATAGAGTCTCTAATACTGTAAAACACCATATTTTTGCTGCATCTTAATTTCACAATTTTGTTCATAGAAAATTCACTGCGTTTTAATTTGGCGTATTTTCCAGGTCTTGATATTCTATGCAGATAAAGTTCTGGTGATGCACAAATTCCAGAAATTCTTGGGTATTTAATTTAGCGATTCTACTCAAATCACGAAAATTGATGCACATCTTGTTTGGCATAAAACCTGTTCAGCACTGTTGTAAGCAAGCAACACTTCTGTGTCAAAGGCTCAGTGTACTGGTTGCTGGATGATACAATACACTGAAGGAAGGGCTGTAACATTGGCTCCAAGAGTCTAAGGGTCATCGTCATCCACCTAACCAGAAAATAGCACTTCAAAGAGATGTGAATACTTTGCTGATAAATAGTTTTTTTCTGAACATTCAAAGAATGACGTAAAAACGACTAACATTTAATTGTAATAACATAAAATGACTTTCCACACTAAATGTAGCAAATGCCAGAATAGTGAAAATTAGGCTGTGCTTGACATAGATACATCTATACATCCCAGCAGCAAGCTACTGTCCATATACACATCTTAAGCACATACACGTTCAAAATTACAAAACACTTGCGAGAAATGTTGCACATGTACATAGTCACTCTAAATAAGCAAACAAATATAAAAATATAACTCGTTGTCTGTGACATGCAGACAGACAATAATTAAAAACACACCAGCTGAACTGATAATATTGACAGCATTTTCAACAAGAAAGTGTAGAGAACTCTAATGTATTTAATCAAATCTGAATGCATGGCATGCAGGCAGTAAAACACTGGGGATGCCGGATGACGGAGATTGACTTGTATAACGGCTCCAGAACAGTCAGTATAGTAATTCAGCTGTCACAAACATTACTTTAAAAAGATCAAAACTGGGCCCATCAATGTAGCATTGGCCCAGTACTTCATCCATTCACTCATGGATAAACTAATAGTCAAAGTACGATTTCCATTTGTCAGCATCTGTAGTAACTAGTAACCATGTCTTGCACAACTACTGGTGACCAGTACCACCATTTGGTTTCAACAGTTAAGTCAAAATTAGTCCTCAATGTTTCCCATTCGGCTATAAGCACACCCTACTGATGCTGCATTTTCAAAGATATTGGATTTAGAAAGGTTTGAAACAGCTGATATGAGCTTAGATGTCATTTGCAATGGCACTGCTCAATAACTAACATGATCACATACTAGTGTTCCATTGTAATTATGTTCCATATGATGGAGACATTAATTACTACCAGTTCATTAATGAGGAGCTTACACGACTGTCAATGACCTTCAACCTTGAACAGTCGCTTTGGTGGAATATTCAAACCGGTTTAAAGTCTATTTACCAGGATAGCTGATTGCCACCTTGTTTTTCTCATCCACTTGGTTTGCATCTGTGCCCCTTGGCACAGACGATATCTTTTCACATCTTCTTTGGCACCATCCCACCATATATTTCATGTCCCTTTGTTCTAACTCTTTCTATCTCTGTTTTATACAGAACTTGAGCCAATCGTCTTCATGTTCCTCACGTCCACATCACATCCCAACAGTTCTTCAATCTCATTTCAGTAGCAACTTTACTTCATGTTTTCAGTTCACTATGGCACTAAAACAGCAGATCATGTACACGTACAACATGTGAGGTGGGCAGACAGGGACTCTAGACACTTCCCATAGACTCCTCTATCATTCTGTATTGTTTCCAGAACATAGTAAGAGTCACTGAAATCTCAAAATTTTTATACACCACTGTTTGACTCCCCACTGAGAGTTATACCATTGGAATATCATCATGATTTTTGTCTGAGAAAAAGGGGGTTAGTGCAGCTATTCCAGTGGTGCAGATACAGCGACGATATATTCAAACAATTCCACATGCTGATTGTGACAGTCAGACAGCACTATGGCAGCAAATACCATGCTTTGTAACAGTGTTACATGGTAATAAATTTACACATGCATAACGAGGCATTTATACAACTTTACCCCTGGTGCTGCCACGTGGCGAACTCATGACAGATGACATGTACAGGAAACTTCACGACATTTGGACATGCAGTTTTTGACACACAGGAGCAGACATACATACTGACAGATATTCTTGTTGCAAAAGTTGTCACCCCTCCGCGGGGTGAAGTAAAAACGTCTTCAAATACTTCTGTACATAATCAAGTTAATAATGTGACTAAATCAGAACTGCACTGCAGTCAGAGTAGTGGCAAACAGCTCTGCATCCGGACGTCATTTAGTGGAGCCGTCTTGGCGACTTCATGGAAGACTCTGCGCGTAAAACATGCAGGTTAAAGTAACATCATACTTGTAAATGTCAATGAATGTCTTGCAAAAACGTGTAGCCTTACACATTTCACACCTTCTACCTGCAATTTTCCAGGTGAAAGTGAGTCTGCTGGCTGTCTCCTTGATACTAAGGGGTGACCGATGGCATCGCTGTGGTTTTTTTCTTTCTTTTTTCGATGCCCAATCTATAAGGTTACTGAACAGTTGTCATCCAAACTTGGACACACATTCACGTATGACTGCTATTTGAAACATTTGAACCGAACTCTCCAGGGTATTTACACCCCACAAGTTGGAAACAAAAAACATTTTGAGAAGACTTTGAACCTTGACCGAACATATATGTCTGCAACGCAACGGAACATGATATCAACAATCGGAAAGAAACTTGTCAATCTACAGCGACTGCCCTACACGCCTTCAAATTTGGTGAACTTTGGTCCAGAAACGGCTGAGAACGGTTGGCGAGTTCTTGCCCACCCGTAAATTTTTGCATTGGGAGACATTGCCAGCCTTACAGCATGGACGTCATATAACAGACAGCAGGCAAACTTTGGCATGTGTTATTTAGTGACACGAGCTTATAACAAGAATATGGACTTCAACTACCCAACATCGACTTGGAAACTTTTGCCACCTTGACAGCCTACTGTGACCTCAACCTTTGACCTACAAAGTAACCAGGTTATCAGTTGAGACCACTGAACATTCCCTGTCAGTCTTATCAAAACTGTTCAAGGTGTTCATGAGATATGGTGGTAACAATATCTGTCCAGACAAATGAACAGACAGTCGAATGAATGGGACAACCTGAAAAATGATGCCTTTGCCAACATTGTCAGCTTGCAAAGGCATAAATATTGGTGACCTTTGACGAGTAAGTATATGACTATGTTCGTTAAACACTTTCTAAAAACAGCAGAAAGTGACTGAGAATGACGCAAGCGGTCGCCACTAACTGTACCTGTGCGAGTACTTGGTGAAGACAGTCTTTAATGACGATCGGCTCGACCGCTGGATCATGGTATTCAGCCGTCGAGAAAGAAAAGACAAGTCAGACACATTGTAGCCAGTGTAATGAACCATTGTGTAATCCTATACACCGCATCCACTACCCACTAGAAATTTACTTCACTGTAAAAACGCAATGGCAAACATAACCATATGACATCATTATGTAATTTGCACAAATGATCGAGCTCAGAAAACTACTGTCACAGGAAACAGTCAGTCTGATGATTACAAAAAAGACACAGGTAATTTGAACACTGATTAAAATAATAAGGTGCCCCCTCCAAAAATGAAAGAAGAGCGCCAGTCGATATGACATGAACAAATGTGCGTGCTAACATCAGAAACTGTCAATACCGGCTGTGGAATTCCAGACATCCATACTACCCTAATCCAAAGTGGACCATGAATGGTCAAACGTCAGTGGCAAAAGACAAGTCGACTAGGGTTTTAGCAGCTTACTGTTAAGCTCAGGATATAAGACTGACTTAATACATGGCTCTCCATGACAGGAACTGGGCGACGGTGCGGCAGATGATGCCTGGAGTGTCCCTCATTGGATTAACCCAATGCCAGAAAAATCTAGTTTTCCACTGTACTCAGGCCAAAGATAACACTGACATAGACAGAGGGATGACCCAGGGAAGAATTCAGCACCATGCGGATTTAAAGTTTCACCTCCAATGACTTAGAATGCTCATCGCATCCCGTTCCTCCCTGGGTCGTCCGCCTTTCCACTTGGTCAGCATCTTCAATCCAAGCAGTGTACAACAATGGAAATGGGAGTTAACCAGAAAGGAAAACATGAAATCAAGGAGAATAAGAAATTTTTGGCTTGTCCAAATACACAGAGTATGCAAAAGTTCAGAACATGCGGGGGACAAAGAAAACTAAGGCGGTAACTGGCTAACCAATGTTTACTTGGAGAATGTCCATAAACAGGTGAAATTTTCACAGTGGAAGTAATTATAACAACAAGTTTCTTTGATGAAAAAGCCACCACTTTAAAACAACCAACAGCAGTTAGTTAGTTAGTTGGAGTTTAACATCCCCTTTCAGCACAAATATGGCTATATCAGAGACGAAAAGTCAGGGGTGGAGAGCTATCCCTACCCAGTGAAGGAAGGCCAGCGATATATTAACCTCAACCCTGGCCGCCTTTTTGTTCAGCAGCCACCCAAACGGGAAAGGGATCGAGAGGCTCATTTAAATCATTATGCCAACGCCTACAACAGAAAAAGACAACTATCACACTGCAAGACTAAACTAAACCAAACACAACAAAATACCAGAATAAATCTTAACTAAGAAATACAGATAACACAATCATAACACAAAACAAACTAAACCCAGATTCGGTCGCCTCCTACGACCTCACGCCTGGAAACAAAGTGGGACTATTTTGGTAGAAAAAGAACAAATGGACAACAGAAGAAAATAAGTAAAGTGAGCGAGAAAAGGAAAAAAGGGAAAAGTAATAAAGAGCAAAAGATGAGAAAGTGAATGGACAAGGGAGAAGCAAAGGCGGAAAGGGGGTACCCCGGCCCCACGCGGGGTCAACCAACAGCAAAATATTTTCTGCACATTCTAAGCACAGACATAGCTATCACAGCTACGTCAGTCCGTGGCATGTCATAAAAGTGCTTAGAATTTACAGATAAATCTATAAAATACAAATTTATATAGTGCCATATGTCACTAGCGAATCAGAGGCAATTCGTGGCGATGACTAGATGAGATGCTGTCCATAGGCTAGGCTAAACAATTCGGTTTTTAGTCTACATTTAAAGTTACTAACAAGTTCAGTGTCTCTACAACTTTGCTATTTTGCTGCTTAGCACTAGCTTTTACAACAGACAGAAACTGAAGCCAGTTGTGTTTTTACAATTTTTGCAGTTTTACTCGGTATATTAAAGTGTGGTGTACAATGTTCCAAATTTAACTCCAAGTTAACTGTTGCTGAGATATGATGATTTATCGAACTTCAAAATGGCGCCCGTCTGCCATTTTGGATTAGTCTCACACGTTTGGACCACCCATAGTGTTGGTGGTTTTATCACTGTGCAAAATTTGGGTGAATTGATGCAGCTCTTCTGGCAACATGAACATTTTTATATTTTGAGAGTTAGGCTTGAAAATGCCTATTCATTCCTCCAAAATGGAGTGTTTAGGGTTCGACCCCCAAAACAGCGAACAATATCAATGTGACCCAAAATGCATCTCCTTGTGTGGAAACGCGTCTAATGACATATCGAATGTCAAAAGGGCTCCATTTTAGCGGGCTGTGCACAATCGCAAGATAAAGTAAAAAGAAAATCGCCTAAGAAACTAAAACGTGTTGTGACATATCATATGTTCACCTAGACCTGCCACGTTGTTGCAGTGCCTCATGGATTTAGATGTGTGGTCATACCTGTGATGTAGTTATATATTCTAGGTATCACCGAAATCCACTCGGTGGTTTCAAAGCCACAAGGGGGTCGAAATTTGGCCATTCCCATTATTATGGTTATAGGCTCTTACAACATTTTGTACTACCATACAAGCCATAATTCTATCAGTGTTCAAAATTGCTAATGATGGCAAATGTCGACTTTTATTATCCATGCGACACTATGCTAGTACAGTACATAATATGGTCTTGCAAATTTGAAATACTAAATGGCCGGAGGACGCCTGCCGCAGCAACTGCAACACTGACCGGGTTTCTGGGCCTGGACTGGATGCTGGGCCCATTAACGCCCGCACTGATTCGTATCAGTCCATCTGCATCGGATCCCTGCAGCCGCACCTGTGTCGTCACGCTGTGGTGCAATCGGCTTCATCTAACAAAGACTGTTGACGCATGCCACGCTGTTTATGGTGCGCGTCTATTGCACCAGGGAGTATTTACGACCGTTTGCGAGCTCAGACGACGCTTCATGACGCTGGCCAACATTAATTGCTGTGTTTCATCGAGAGCACGTGGCGCGGCGTGGCTGCATGGGCAGTTATCAACTATCCGTATTCAGGTTCCAAATCGTGACAGTATTCGGCCAAATACGAATAGTCCATTTAGCCCACTATTCGGTCCGGTGCGAATTCGAATCAAATATTCGGTACAGCCCTAGTTTTTAACATACAAGCAATCCTAGGCTTATCCTAAACCTTATTATAAGGGAATCTGGGTACCTTCAATAATAGGAGATTTAAAAAATACTTCCCTGTGGAACTGGAACCTTTTCCCTAGCTCTGAACTTAGCCAACTTTTCTGCATTTTCGCCATGTCACGTTGACCATCGCCAATTTATCACACTGATTATGACAAAGAGGGCTGGTTTTTCCACTGCAAATTAAATCTAAAACGTTAATGGGAGATTAACTCCCATTAATCAATGGGAATTAATATCCCGTTAACGTTAACTGGATATTAATTTCCGGCCCTGAATATCCACCTTTATTACAAAACGACGGGCATGACAAACGGCATGACACAGTATGTCCACAACAGTGGACTTGACAACCATGTCAATATTTAAAGTAATAAATCTCCACAAACGGACCCAGACGCCTTCGTTGTTCATGAACATTGCCAAGAGCAGACAAGCAGCGGCCACCAGCGACTCACGATGACCGACGAACAAGTAATCAAGCAGCGACGACTCCAGAATGTATCGCGACAACGTCAGTGTCACAAGAGAGACTCGAGCACACTGTCGATCAACAAAAATAACTATCTCCTGGCAACTGCAGACCTATGAAGTTCACTACATACCCCAAACTAGAAATGTGTGGCAAAGCCCAGTGTGTAGACTGCCCGACCTGCAAAACTCAAGGGTTACTGGACCAAAGTCCTCCAAATTTTTCTAATACATAGTCGGGTCATTGGTGGTGTTGACGTGCACATCCATGTTGCGATTCTCCAATCCGTTGTGTAATGCCAGCGCACAGAATGAAGGTGGGGTATGCCAATTTTCGTCAACTTGTGCCAAAATAGGTTACCATAGCAACGTCCCTTGGGAGATCGTGAAGAGAAGGTCATATTGATCATGCCCATCCACCTATCCTGAAAATTTGGGAAGATCAGTCCATTATATTCCGAGATAATTCGTCTCCAGGGAACGGTTAAAATAGAAAGGAAGTAACACTGGTAGTTTTGCTACGGTAACCGAAACCACCGCCGAAACCAAGGTTTTTTTCCAAGACCGTTCGTCGCCGAAACCTAGGTTTTTCCCGCTAGAATTAACGGTTTTCAGGCCTACATTACTGGTTCGTACATAGCTTGTTTGTTTTGAGTGCCTTATTGCATGCATGCGGTTGTTTGCCGTTCGAACTAGGGATGATGAAAGTTGTCAACTAGTCATACCACATGACCATAGGCATAAAGAAGTTTACAACGAGTTAATTATGAGAACCGAACCAAAAACAGAGGTTTTTCTTGCAAAACCTACCGAAACCGACTGACGGCAAAATTTCTGAAACCGTAACAACACTAAACACTGGCACATCTTATGGCTGTTCAGCTTGACAGAGGCAGGCCAAGTGGGCTAACAAAATCATACTTGTCTAAACACTGCACTGTACGCAAAACGCAAAAAATGTCTCACTTGAGTAATCACTGTCCAAATGATAAATTGTTCACCATCATTCAATGTCAGTATTTTCAGTATACATTTATTACCCGATTCACCACTGCTGTCAGTGTAATACTTTTCACTACTTTAACAGTGATTTATGACAGCATAAAGCAAGCGAACAAATAAAAAATTTTCCCGACAGAAATCACTACGAGCGTCCAACTTCTGCGTTTAATAAAAACATTGCAAGATGAGGAAATCGCCTAATTGCCCACAGCACATGCATACACATATCTAATGAATGATGTGGTTTCAATACAACCAACAGCATCCAATAACTGATACCAAAAACTAACAATTTAACGAAGTGAAGAAGCGAGGTGTGAGGTTGATTGATTGAGTTAAGGTTTTACATCCCACCTAACACAAAATAGGTCATTTCAGCGACGTTCTTCCCAGCCAATCTCTTGGCTTAGTTCTAAATAGGCGTGAGGTAAACATTTCACTGAACATAAATCTACAAAACACGGCAGTATATACCTGTGCATATCGTCGAAGAAATGAGTACGACAGAGGCATTCCGAGATCAAAGTTGACCGTTTTTAGCAAGGACCGCTCCATTGTCAGAATCTCATCACGCACATAAGTGTCATCACAAATAAATAGAAAGTCGTCGACGAGAGGAGGCGAAATCTCCTGACATGCCAAACACAGAAACAACACTGTCAGCCTGCAGTTTTGTATTTTATATCACCAAACAACAGATGCATGAGACAACAAAAGTGGCAAGTCATCCAACAGTCTAAACTGTCATTAAGGTGCTACTGCAAATAGATCTTACAACTGTTGTTCATATTTGTGTTCTCTACAATAGCTACAGTGTCAGCTAAGCCTTTAGCTACATACAACACTGAGGCCAGCTGATATACACCGCCTTTGGCCATGTAGTTGATTGAGGTTTTATGTCCCACCCGAAACAAAATAGGTCATTTCAGATACATATTTCCCAGAAAACCTCTTAGTACTGAAAGATTAATCTACCACAACAAAAGCAAACACGCATCAGTAATAAAATATACAATAAAACAAAATAAACACAAAAAAATTGCAGTCAGATTGGATCGCATCTTACAACCTCCAGCCTGGAAATGGAACAGGCCTATCACGTGGCATTGTTTGCATGATCCTACGTTTAAGCATTTTGATACAATACCGACGTGTGACAGACAATTAAATATACTGGTACTATAAACATTTGTCCTACTGTTGTAATGAATTAAGCAAATAGATTGCATGTCAGTTTGCGAAGCACTTTTGCCAACTGCCACGTTTTATTTGGCTACCTGCATAGTTGCAACAGACTAAACTATCACAGCAAAAATGCGATGCTACCTGTCACACACACATAATGCTGAAGTTAGCCCTATGAGTGATAAACAAATGCCGACTACCACCTACGTTGTTGATGACATCGTGCATTCTTCTGCCAGCACACCATTGTGAACACAGACCATCGTGGCGAATGGACAAAAAAATTCAACAGTAAGGCGTCTGAGCCAGAGATTTCTTGACTGGTCAAAAGACGCAATTTTTAACTACACCACCTGCATTTGGCGTCCCCGTTGGAATTTCGTAGAGATTTTCTGCATCATAAAACAAGACTCCCTGGGCTATCGCAAGGCATGTTTGCGTGATCCTATGTTTAGCTGTTGTCGTAGACTTGTGACAGACGGACGGACAGACACACAATAACAGCAAATACCATACTAACATAATAATAATAATAACCCAGATAATATTTATGGTGCTGTCATCATGGCAAAGCCGGTTCATTTGACGAATGCAGACTAAGCACCGGTTGGCCACCAACCCTCAGACCAAGCCAATCGACTTGGACCGTCAGTCTGCCGGAAATGGCAGCTACCAGCCACATCCACCATCGCCATTTATTATTACTCAACCCTAAAGCTGATACTTATTCTACTGTCCCACAGAGGGTAGAAGGCTAAGTTGACCTAGTTGGCTGGTTACATACAACGAAAATAAGGTGCCACCTTTGGCAGTCGAACCCAGACACAGTCACCCATTCCAGTACTAACCAGGCTCAGCGTAGGTTAAGTTCGTTGATCGAAACCAACGCTCGACCACTACGCCAAACCGCCAACCAACATAGCGTCGTGCAAGTAAAAAAGCCATGATGCCGGCCACCCACCTTCCTTGTCCCATCATTTCTTCATACTGATATAAGTTACCGATTTCCTTACAAAAGCCTCAGAAAAAAACGACAACTGCAAACTGTAGCACAGAAATATGGCAACGTCTCTAGTTTACCTCATACTTGCTGGCAACGAGTACTGCCGTTGCACCCAACAACTGCAGACGTTCCTTTGGTATCAGTTCACGTTCAAGAAACCTGTCAGTGAGCTTTACTGCAAGGTAGAGTGTCTCGTGATGTAGCTCAAAGTTCTGCTGCACCTCGACAAGCCAGTCAACGAGTACTGCACGCATGGCAGCTGTCACTTGTGGCTGACGCAACATGTAGTCTCCGACGGTGAACTGCACCTGGCGGTAGAATCATCAAACA
>Ga0209363_1000662_pt1 | contig 14283 bp, 5 predicted proteins | sample WorMetexBAHAMAS3_FD_187385 | JGI IMG/M metagenome (GOLD analysis project Ga0209363, IMG submission 187385) | Marine gutless worms symbiont microbial communities from Max Planck institute for Marine Microbiology, Germany - Inanidrilus exumae... | ecosystem: Host-associated > Annelida > Digestive... | reverse complement strand
ATTTTATATAGTTTTTGTGTCGACCTGATGAAACTGTTCACAGAATCAACTAGGTCTTACTTGCAATTAGGCCCGGGTTGGAGGTGGGTCTTCCAGGTGTTGATGTAATTGATGTTATTTGGACCACTGACTTGAAATGTTGACAGTTTTTAAGTTCTTTGTGACTTGCTTGTGAAAGTTACCATTTGTTGGTTATATTATCTGTGATGCACGAGGGACACATCATGTTGATGTAACTTGTTAGGAACACAAGTGTTGAGCCGTACTACATATATGACAACACGACTCACTTAGATGGATATTATTATCTCAATACGTTTGACAACATCCTCGCTAGCGGAGGTGAGAAACATTGCTAAAAGTCACATTCAGTGATGCACTGGTTTGACACTTGCCATTTTGACTTGCTTTGGCTTTTGGATTGACCATCTTTCTCTTTGATCTGCAAGACTCCCTTGTTGTAGTTGTTGTAGTGAGATCTTTATGCCGAGCCTTTGAACGAGACAGATGCCCGTACGAGATATGGAACTCCAACAGATCTATCTAACCATAATGTAGATATATGATTCCTATGCTTGCAAAATGGACTCGACAGCATTAACTCATGCAGTAATTTATATTTGGTATTTCATTCTATCCATTACTTATATTTATACACTTCCTGCTTCCAGCAAGTATGCATGCCTCACAATTTTCTTCTAGTGACATGTGTGTACATTGTTAAATGTATGCATAATTGTATCTTTGTAGATTGTAGTCTTGATTAATTTTTACCCACGCTTTGCTATAGCACAGTATATGTCATTGCCCATATCTGTCTGTCACAAGTCAGGAGTTTTATGGAAATGTATGAATTGGTCGACCTGGCTTTTGGCACAGAGGCTAATCTCAGCTTAGCATACAGTGTGTTAAAACAGAATATGGGAATTTGATGATGTCCAAAAATAACAGTACTTTTCTCTGGAACCTTGTCCCAAAGAAATAGCTAGTTTTTTGCTTTGCCACCACGGCACGTCGACTGTTGCAAGTGTCATCAACTTAATTCGATTTATCACAACTTAATTTGATTTATCACACTGAGCATCCGCGTTTGTGTGTAACATGTTTGCCATGATGCAGCACGTATTGTGGGTTCATCCAAGACAACTGAGAATTGTTTGCTGCTGCAATAAATTTTTAGAACAATGTGCACAGAATATCTGTACATTTTATCGGAGCAAATTTACGGACTTCAATTAGGAAATCATGTTAAATGCATACAGCTGTGTACATGACTGTTGTACTGCAGTGACAGAATCGGAGTTTTGTTGTTGCATGTTTCAGTGACGCTGTTTGAACTGACGGTCGTGAATAACTGGTGGATTATTATGGTTAGTTGCAACAATTGTTTCATATGATATGAGATTTTTCTGCCTTTATTCTTCTTGTTGATTCGGTTTGCATTCACTGTGGGATGATCGTCAGAAAGGGCAATGAACCTGTAGACCATCTGCACTGACTATTCTCAAAGGTGTTGTGCTCTGTGCATTTTATCCTAGTTTGGCTTGGAGTTGGAGATATGGCATCAATGACGTCCCGAATAATATGGCTATAATAGCAATAGTGTGTCTTTGTTGACCGTGATGTTGTGTGTCATTTATTTGTATAATTCTGATATAAATAATGGGTGGAGGGGTCAGGTCTGGTGCCGTGGGTGCCAGACCAATGCTGAAGAGAAAGACAATGAGGTCGGGAGGTTACTGTATTGTTGGTCATCCTTAACCTGGTGGAACTAAATCTTCAATTCTTTACCCATGACATTGTCCCCGATATAGCCTATTTTTGTGCTAAATTGGACGTCAATCTCCCAACCAACCTACCTGATATAAATGAGCTGCTGGGGTTAATTTAGCATTTGTAGGCCACATCATTTGCACTCAGTGCATAAGATGCGGCCTGTTACTACAGAAGGAGTATTGTGGTCTGTCTGTGTGTGTGTCTGTTGGTCATGTTTGTGCACCCTGCAAAAATGGCTGAACCAATCCGGATGCCATGTAGGGGGCAGACTTATGTGGGTCCGTGGAACTATGAGGGTCAAGAGCGGACAAATCGATTTGTAACCACGAGGGGTGACATGTCACATGTGGGCGATGCGGCCTTTTGTGAAATTACTTTAGATGCTTGTTTTTGTTTCTGTTTTGTTTTAATGTTGTAACATTTATATGTGTCATTTTTAGGAAGGCTATGCGAATTCAGTGTCAGAATGGAGTCGAATATATTTCATGACATTTTACTTAATAATAATGGTAAGCACTGATAAATTTTCTGCATCTTTTTAAGTTAGAAGACACTGGTGTTGACGTAGAGCCGGTTTAAAGCCTTCCCTTCTGTCAGGAGTCCAGTTGTGGATGCTTAAAGGGTGAGGCCAGGCCACTGGTTAGGGTTAGTGTTCCCAGAAGTGCTTTGATGCTGATGATTGGATGACATAAATGAAATCCAGATCATAAAAAGCCCCATTCCAACTTGTGATGGACAGACAGGCAGACAGACGAACACAGGGTCACAGCTTATACCGTGCTAGCATAGCATCGCTTGGTAAAAATAGGTCAGTCGGACAGAAGCTTGAATGAATGGCTTTCATGCGTATGTTTCCATCATATTGTAATGTTTTATTTAGTAGCGTTTTGCTTTGTCGATATTTGACATTAATCTTGATCTTTATGTACTGAAATAGATATAGATGTTGTCTTCATGCTGCTGACTATTGCGGTAGTCTGATGAGATGAATGCTGTGTTTATTTTATCTGTAGATTGTGATGCAAGTTATTGTTGCATTCATACTCGAAGCATTCGTGTTTCGCATTCAATATCGGATGGTGATGCATGGACAAGACATGGATGGTACGTCGTTGTGAGTTTTATAACATTCTCGCCATTTGTATGCTTCTGTGCTTTAAAAATAACTGCCAGTGTTATAATGGAATTGGGCTTCTGTATATCTTGCTTTGGTTTCTTGCATGCATGTGACACCTGTATAGTCTGTTGAGATGTAAACTTGGTTTGCACGTGTCCAGTTTTATTTCACTCAAAAACCCTAGAGCATGAGAAATTGGATAAGGACTCTAAATTTTGGGAGCTTGTGAGAGAGCAGTAGCATATGTTTGGTGATGACGCTTTTTAATACGGAGTTGCATTGAAGGGCCCTGAAAAGTCCTGAAGTGTGTGTTAGTCGAGTAGAAAGTTTTGAAAATGAATTCTAAACTCCTGAGATACTCTGAAATATGTACATGAGCAGTTGGAGGCAGTACAGTAGCATTGTAAATAGTGTAAAATTCTTTTGAGTGTCAATATTTTAAATAGTACTAGAGGCAGTCCTATGATTTCTGTTGTGACTATCCATGTTCAGGTGAAAGTCAACATGAAGTATTGATGGCAAAACTTTCACAATATGCTTTATGGCAGTAACTATTTTTATCAAAAGCAACTTTTATAACACTATAGAGTCTAGAAATCTTTAATCAAAATCCATGAAAAGTCTTGAAATCTATTTCTGTCATGGGAGTGACAACCCTGTTAATGTCTTGAACTTCCTTGTTTGAGAATACTGACATACTCGCCTATTAGTGGGATCTTTTTTAGACCGATGGAATAATTTTGCCCAGATATTCTTTCTGGCTTACTAAATGATTTATTATATCTTACCAGGAATTGAACCTCGGTCATTATGTTGCAGTATGTTTACTGTACACAGATTTTGTGCATTCTTTTACATAGAATTGTTGTTGTTGATGATAGCAGATCACTCATTTAAGAAGGTTACAGTACGTCTGTTGCCTGAGGAACTTCAGATGTGTGTTGAAGGTCTTCCTTTGTCAGGCCACTACATCACCAGTCAGGTGTTTTGCCTTTTTTCATTGTAGCTTAGAGTAGATTTTAAATACAAATCAGATCGGAATTCTTTCTTTCTAGTTGTTAACTGAAATAATTCAATCACGTAAGGTGGTATCATTTGTAAGATGATTGCATGCATTAAGTGTGACATTACTGAGATAGTTTGAAAGAGTCTTGTGGATATTATGCAGAACATGCCAAAACTTGGAAAAAGCATTAGAGTCTTGTTCATGAAACTACTTACTAACTGTAGTTTTTCCCTATTAATTTTGACAGAAATTACTGCCGATAATGCAGGGTGTAGACGGAAATCACCAGAGTTGGCTTTATATGTTTTAATACTTGGAACACATTTGGTTTAGTTCTTCTGTGATTTGTTGAATTCGTTGAGAACATTTCTTTGTCATTCTGTTTGTCAGGCTTGTGAGACTGAGAATGGTGAGAATGGTGGCATTGCATTCACGGGCAAGAAGCTGCTCAGCAAGGATGACTTTAGTCAGAAGATGTACAGTGATGATGTCCAGGTCACTGACTCTATGCTGTTCATCTTATTCTCTGAATGTTCTGTGATATTGGAAGACATTTTGTCTTGCCAGTATAGATGAATAACTAAAGCTGTCGTCAACTTAGACTTTATTTTTATTATTATTTGTCTCGAAGTTAGGCTTCAGTCGAATATTGGATTCACTTTACGGCGCGTTTCGGCAGTGTTCACGCATTCAGCTATAACTCCACACAATACAGCCATGTAGTTGCTGTTGTTGTTCATTTAGCCAGTTGTCTTAACGAGATGTAGTTGTATTGAGTTGTTGTTTGTTGACTGTGCACCGCAGGAGTGGATTGCCGAGTACACTGCGTCATTATCCGCACAACAGAATGTCATAGAGCAGCCGTCACATGAACGTCGCTTTGTGTCAAACTCATTGCCGGACGAATCAGATTACTTTGCCATTGCTGTCTGATAATTTTTTGTTTTGTTACCTTGAAAACTGAAGTGCTGATTTTCTCTTCTTTTTTATTTGAATCTCATGTAAAATGTGTACACGATAAAGATGTGCCAATTCAACAGCTATTTACTGATTCCTCCGCTGAATTTTCTTCCTTGCTAAGTCTGTTTGTTACAAACATGTGTGTCCTCTTAAGACAAACCAAGTCGTAATGTTCTCATACCTTGGTTCTTGGAGAACAAGTGGTTTCTCAACCCATCGAAAATGGAAGCGATGCTGTGTGGCACACGGGTGCGGTGCAACAATATGAACACCTTTGGTGGAGTGGAAGTTGTGGACACTGTTGTCAAATTCAGCGACTCTATCGAGCTGCTTGGTGTGAAGCTCGAAAAAGCCATCAGCATGAATCGCCACGTAACCGAGTTGGTGCGAAGCTGCAACTACCACATCCATGCATTACGGCACATTCGTCCTTTGCTAATGTTGGAATATACAAAGATGGTTGCGCTCAGCATTGTGGCCGTTTGCCTTGACTACTGCAACCTCGCTCCTCTATGGCATGTCCAGTGATAATCTCCGGAATTTGCAGGTGACAGAATGCACTGGCCAGAGTCGTATGCCAAGCTGCAAGAACATGCATGTAGTGCCACAGAACTGCGCTTTACACTGCATTGGTTACCAGTGAAACAGTGCCTCGACTACAAACTCGCAGTTTTGACTTACAAGGCGAGGCAGAGTGGAAGTCCATCGTATCTGGCATCTCTCATTACTGACTATACGCCATTTTGTTCACTGAGATCGTCAGACAAACAGCTGCTTAGCCGTCCTTACACGTCTCTCGTCATGGCTGACAAAGCATTTGCTGTTAGTGCTCCAAAGATCTGGAACTACCTGCCTCTTAACTGCCGTGCTGCAACTTGTGTGAATAGTTTTAAGCATAACCTCAAATGCGGACTTTTCTGCAGTGTATGCTGATCACTCCCAGTAACAGTCGCCTCTTGTGCTTCTGATTCCGGTTTTTTGCTAGGACTGATTGGAGCATTATAAATTCGTTTTATATTGTATTGTATTCCTTTGTCTACTTCTCTTTGTTGCTCCTTCCACCTCCCTTAGTGTTTGGCATTTGATGTCCAAACCAACGTTGATGTGGACATATACTAAATTTAGAAAGACAAAAAGAGGCAGCGATTTTGTTGGGTATGTTCTTCTGTCGAGAACTTGCTTTGCTCCAGCAGAGAATCTGTGTCCGCTTGAGTCATCATGTCATCAGTACATCTGCAAGGTTTGGTCTGCTGCTGTCAATCATTCCAAACTTGACTATCGTCATCAGACACAAGTCATCTTCATGTAGTGGAATCATGCTGTTTTTTGCTTTAATATAACATTGTCTGACAGTGTGATTTGTATCAGTGGAATTGTATAGTTGAATTTATTTCATATCGGCAACATATTTCTCTATGCCAAAACGTTTGAATGGAGCATACCTGTAATCTTTGTAATATTAATATGTCCATATTAACTTTCATATCGTCAAACACAACATTAATACTATTCCTTTACTGACGTTAATCTTACTCCAAGAATTAGTCACTATTAAATTTTAGTGTTTATTATTTGGCTCGAAGCTGGCCTTCAGCCGAATATTGGATTCACTTTATGGTGCGTTTTGGTGGTGTTCACACGTTCAGCTATAGATCCACCGAATGTGCTAATTTGTTTGGAACCTATTTGGATGAAACCTTGAACACTCTTGAGTACATTGTCTGGGGCTGGCCCTGGCAGATTTTGTGCGCAGTCCGCGCAGTAGCAACAGCTGGAAAGCCGGGCGATATTTTGTTTTTTTTGTCAGGTAAGCAACGCATAATTTCACCGATTTCCCGTCAGCCTAATTTGACGAAATTTGAATACAACACGTCGATCGGTGTCGCAATGAAAACTTTTGGAGCAGAATTATAAAAATTTTACTGTAAGAAGTCGTTTTTCCAAAAAAACGCAAAAATTTCTTGTAAAAATTAATGTCTTGCGACTTCAGGCCGCCATAACTCCGCAATGATTACAGATTGCCGGAAATTTACTACCCAAATTTCCTCTACAGCATCTCTAGTTTCCATTTCTGCCGTTGGAATCAATTCAAAGTCATTTCCCTGGCCTATACACTCAGTACAAGAAACCTCCCCAGATTTTATGCGACGTCCAATGCGGGTTGACAACACGGCAGATAATGCTGACATCACTTAGTTGCAAGCAGCCAATCACCATCGACTATTGAGTCACGTGATGACACTACACCTCGTCGAATGCAGGAAGTAAACAGCTTGTGCACAGATAGCCGAGCTCTTTGAGACATATACTGTATTGTGGGCATTCCACACAGTACATCTATCTAGTGATATAGTTCTACCTTAAAGGTGCGATATGACCTGAATTGTGTTGTAAGCGCTGTCAAGTTTTAACCAACCAACCTGGGGCCCGATTTTTTCAAAAAAAATCTTAGGAAAAATCCTAAGTTTAGCATAAGTTTTTTCTAAGTTTATCCAAAGATATTTTGTAAATAGGCCCCGTGGTGTCTGGCTGAAAGCTGATGAACTGAAGACAGCACAGCCTGGTGATTCAGGCTGTCCTTTTAACTTTTGTTTACATTCAGTAGTAAGCTGTTAAAAGATTTATTGTACATGTATACGTATAGTGCCGAATTTGTTATAGGATGCATGGTTGTCATGCTGCTTTTCAATATCAGTGTGTATCATGTATATTTGGTTATTGTGTCATTTAACCGTCAGTCAGAAGCGGCTACCGGTGTTTATTATGTATCACATTTGTATGAGCAGCTGAATATTGGTCAGTGTTAATTGCGTTTATTCTTAGTTTTAATCTGTTATATTGGACATAATACTAGTTTTTTACCGTGTGACAGCATAGTATATGCTATAGCCCTGTATCTGTCTGCCTAATGCCTATATACCGTATTTGTGACAAATTGTTGTCCTATCAAAACAGATGAACGGATGTAGCTGTTTTTTTACCGTGCGACACTATGCTAGCGCGGTAGATGTTGTCGTTGTGTGTCTGTCTGTCATGGCGTCACCCCCATGGGGGCGCCAAGCAGAGGTGGGATAGGTTCAAATTTGCGACTTTTGACAAACATCTCACTATATCTCAGAAACGGTTTAAGATAAGGACATAGTTACTATGATATGAAACAGTAATAGGAACTCGAGTGTGCTCTATCGAATGTCGCTATTTCTGGTGACCTTGAGTGAACAGCTGAAGCTAGCGTGGTCAAATTTTGCATGTGTGTAGATTATGTCAAGTCCCAGCATAAGTCACCCTTAAAAGGGGCGTGGTCAGGGTCACGTGACCGACTTTAAATTTTGACACCTTAGTGATATCGGTGAAACAGCTGAAGCTAGATTCGTCAAATTTTGTATGCAGGTAGACTGTATCAAATCCTAGCCTACAGTGACAAACCACCCATAAAGGGGTGTGGTCGGGGTCACGTGACCCATTTTAGAAAGTGTTTCCCCCAATCATATCTGTGTAATTGGTGAAGCTAGGCACTTCAAATTTCGTGTACTGATTGATACATAGGAGTCTGAGTGCAGTATGATATATTACTCCCGAAAGGGATGTGTTCATTTCACGTGCCCTCTTTAAATTGTGGGAAATAAGTGACAATATCTCGGAAACGGTGCAAGATAGAGACATGACTGCAGTGGAAGTCTAATAGGAAATCGTATGTGGCCTATCGAATAGCACCATTGCCAGTGCCCTTGAATGACTTTGAAGGTCACTTTTGCTGTTTGAAACCTTTCCAACTCCCATACCTCATGAAACATAAGACGATTTTACTAACATAGCGCAGTCGTGCGGTCCCTCTGCAGTAGCTGAGCTTCTTGTTAAATTTAAATTTGTCGATTTAAATTCTTGTTGGCATAGCAGCTACCCTCGACTTGTCCTACACTTTAGTATAATGTATTTCAGTAATCTCTAAATATAAGACTAAGAGTAACTTTATCCTGGACTCTAAACTTAGCTGATTTATCTGCCATTTTGGCACATCATTCGTCGCAAGTGTTGTCAACATAGTTTCGCCGACGACCGTTGCCAGTTTATCAAACTGAGCGACCACCTTTGTTTATGATACAATGGGGGTGACACTTCGCATTGTATGGGTTTGTCGGCAACAGCTGAGACTTGTTTCATAATGTGTAACGTACAAGTACTATGGACCAATGAGAAAGGCATTCGGCCTTTTGTATTTAACTTACGTTTCAGTTTTTGTAAAAAAAATAGTCAAGTGTTTGTTAATCTGCATAATTATATCTTGTGTAGTTTATTATCAGCTTGCAATATTGTATTCATTTAAGTATTTACTCACATTTTTTTTGCGGCCGTTTTTTGTTAAACAGTGCACATGTTCTCACAGGTGGAACTAGGCAGAAGCTGAACACGTTACAGGTTAGGACTCACAGTTTGAAGGGACATCTCAAAACCTTTGAAATGTGCTTCAAAATTATTACTGGCATAAGCTGGTAACAGTATTGCTCGGGGTCAATTTTGAGTTTTATTCCCCATATGGGCGACATTTTGGACTGATGAGGGTGAAGTATGGCGTGGAGGAGTCAGCCAGGTTGACTCCTCCGTGCCTAATTTCACCCCATTGGTGCAGGGGTAGGGGTATGGGACCCCTAAAAATTATCAACAAATTCTACGAAATTTGGGAATAGAAACACCCCTCAGGAGCATATATCCCTTGCGAGATTCTTACAATTTTTAGAGTTTGTAGATATTTCCATAGCTGATAAATATTTCAAATTTGGTGGGATTCACTCGAGAAGTTCCATATTTATGGGGTTTTACCTCGGGATTGCATTTTCTCCAAATTTTTATCACCCCTAGCAGTGAAACTGCTTTGGATCTGCAAACGTTTTGGAGGTACAAAAATGATATGGACCTCCTCTAGCACAGTGTTCAGTATGGTGTAGCTGTAACTATGCACTGCCGGGAGGGGGCGAAAAGTTTGATGCTTGTTTTTTTTTGCTTTTGAATGGTAAAGTTTGTGAATGCTGTATTGCCATTAGGCACTTTGAGTTTAGAAATGATTTAGATATTGTTGAATAGGGAAGATTTGTAGTAGTGTGCAACCACGCTTAACTTTGTCTCTGTGTCGCTAGGTGGCGCCACCAGAAAATGTGGAAGAATGTGGTCAAATTTGGGGTTTCTTGCAGCTCAACAGCGACACAATGAACCTAGCAATATGAAATTTGGCTTGGAAGCATATGCCATGGGTCTACTCTCGTATGCCAAATTTGGTCCATATTGGTAAAGGGGTTGGGTACAACAGCCCCCAAAGTTCAAAATTTAGTCATATTTTATGGTTTTCACACATCAGGGACAACCACATGTACCAATCAGTTGTACCAACCAATCTGTTGGACGTGGAATAGTACACAATAGATTCATTCTCGCACATCACATTTAGCCCCAATCGGCAAAGGGAGGTGGCTATCGAAGCTACTGATTTAAAATTCTGTCAAAATCGCGTTTATTTTGGCAGTTTTTTGCCCCATGAGGCGACAATTAACACTGATAAGGGTGAAAGTTGACGCAAAGAGTACACCATGGATTTACTCTCGCATGCCAAATTTGACCCTGATGGACATAGGAGGGAAGATATTAAAGCTTTAGTTTTCAAAATTTGGTTTAAATCATGGTATTTCAGCATTTTTTGCGCCCAACAGGGGCGTCAGTATATACTGATTAGGGTGCATACACAGGGGCGTAGCCACGTTTTCTGCGTTGGGGGGGACGACAACTAATCAGGGGCGCTATTGAGTGTAGCCAAGGGCGCCGGATCAAATTATGAAGTGTTAAAACTGTAATTTGATTAAACTGTAATTTGATTGTTTGGATAAAAAAAACACAGGCCTATATAAAGGCCACCAGCAACACTAAACGATAGCACCATAGTTTGGCACAAAACTTTGCTAAACAGTTCACGGATATGTATGTATATTAGCATTCAGTGCACAAAGCGTCCATGTGCAACAGTTTCCATAGTCCATACATCAATAATCACCATGCAGTTAATTCGATCCAAACATAAATTTTCTACTGTCATTCTTCTCTACAAACTCTCTTAGCACAGTACGGAATATGTCAATGTCTGCGAGTTCGTTGTGTACATGTAGCACGCACAAATGGTTCAGTCGCGACTGAGTCATGGTGGTACGCAGCCAGGTTTTCAGCCGACGCAGCGCACTGAAACTGCGTTCCGCCTCAGCTGATGACGCAGGAACAACTAACAGCAGTTTCACCAGTGTCTCAACTTGTTGGAACAGAGCTCTGCACTCTGTTGACATGCCTGCAAGGATTGCTGCTGCTTCCTGCACAGTAGAAAACTGGTGCAACTGATGAAACATTAGCAGCTGCACAGCCAGGCGTTCAGAATCCAGCTCGGGGTAATCGTCCAAAGTCAGTGCTGAGTTCTGCAGGACAGCGGGTGGATGTGGAGGCTTCAGCAGATATTCCTCCATGGCCATGCACCGACGAATGCCTGGTTGATCAAAACGATCGTTCAGCTGGTTAATGCCTGCGTCGATCAGTTTAAAGAATTCTGCCCGATAGAATGCCTCAGCTGACGGTGCGACGTACTGTGTTGTACCGCGGTCGATACGACGAGAAACTATTCTGGTCCTTGGCAGTGATATCTCGTCCAGTTCTAGCTCGGCGACAGCTTCAGTTGCTTCCACGAAAATCGAGGTAAATGTTTCAGTGGAACGACAATCTTGCAACACTGCCACTGTTTTGTCCACCGCCTCTTTCATTCCAACAATGGTCTGTACTCGTCCCTGAAGCGCTACTGTCAGTTCTTCAAGCCGATTAAAGACAACAAACGCCATTCGCAGAGCAAGTACGGTCGTTCCAGAACACAGCTGCTTCAGCAGGCCTCTGGCCTTTGTGGATCTGTCACCCTGCTGTGCATCTGAAAGGTCAGTCAAAACTTCTAGAACTGTCTTTAGATGGTCAAGAGTGGTTCTGATCGCTTTGACGCGCACTGTCCAACGCGTTGGGCACAGTGGCCGAATACCTTCCACGCTGCTGCCAGGACTGTTCACAGCAATGTTGCTGATGAGCGCGGTCTTGGCCTTGCCTGACTGGTGGAAAAAAACTCCCAGTTCGTGGACAACCGCAATGGCATCGCGAACAACTGGAGAAGCTTCACATGCATTTTGCGCCACTAAATTTGTACAGTGGCTACCACAGTGGACAAACGTCGCCAACGGGTAGTCTTTCTGGATTACAGCTTGGGCGCCGTTGTAAATTCCAGACATGTTTGCTGCGCCGTCGAATGTCTGTCCGCGCAGTTTAGTTGCAGGTAGGTCGAGGCGCAGCAAAACATCAAGGATGAGCGCGGCGATGGCTTGTCCTGTTGTCGACGCCGTTGCACATAGACCAACAAACATTTCCCGCGGTTTGAGGTGTTCGTCGACAAATCGAATGCATACTGATTGTTGTTCGGTGTGAGTACAGTCCTGGGTTCCGTCAACAATGACAGAGAAAGCCTCCGACTGCTTCACCATTGCGGTTACTTTACGCAACACGGAATGTGACATCAGCATCAGCATCTCGTTCTGGATGTCGGGACTGTCATATGTTTTGTGTCTCTTCATCCATTGGTTGAGCTGCGAACAGTCGTCTTGGCGTAATGTTAACAGCTGAGCGAAATTTCCACTCGCTTCGTCATGGCCGCGAATTGGAATGCCCTGGCGTGCAAGATAGCCCAACGACGTAATGATTTTCATCAACATACATCTGGCGTATTGCTGTTGTTTGCTGTGCGACTTAGATAACATGTGCGCCACGTCGTTGTTGACGTCGACAGCCAATGACTTTGTTGCGTCGATGTGACGAATGGAGCTTTCGTGTTCAGAAAATCTTTCCAGAGCTTTTTTCCAGTTGTTGAAGCCGATACTTGTAAAAGCTCCTTCTACGTGCGTGTCTGACGGCGGCTGACTGGTCTGCATACAAAGGTAGCATAGAACCCCTTTGCGTGCTGCGCTGTAGTGCAACCACGGGTATTTGGAGAACCATGCTGCCTGAAAACGAAGTGTCTTTCCCTTCAGTTTCTGCACAACGATAGATGACGGATCTGGTTGGAAAGGAAAGCTGTGTGCCTGTGCAGCAGTGGGCATAGCGACAGCAGCTGTCGACACATCTCCATGTCCTGCCGAGTCCGGATGATCAGTGTCTTCAGCTAACACCTCTTGCTGCACAACAGTTGATTGTGAGCTTGTTGGAAGAAGAAGACTATCCTGCGGGTCCTCAATGACAGCAGCTTCCGCCGGTGGCAGTACACAGTTCGTAGTCTCAACGGCCGATGTGCAATTCGCTGCAGTCAGCTCATCAGTGACGATGTCTATCATGTTTCCGACGGGTTGAGCGCTAACGTCGACAGCTGGCTGCAAACAGTTCTGCGCCATGTCTTTCGTCGAGTCCGACGCAGTTGTTGAGACTGAACTGGTGGACTCTGACACTGTCTCTGGTTGAATCGTGACTGCAGTCTCTATGCCCGTCACTGAAGTACATTTGCTGAATATGCTGTCTAGTCTTTTGCACATTTTTGCTGATTTCATTAACGCATCCTTTTCTCTCCTCTTTCTTCCTTTACTACCGCTGGCTTTGCAAGTGAGCGCCTGTAATAGCACCAAAAACCAGTCTTACTGACATTCTCAATTTTGGCAAAACAGATGAGCCGGCCCCGGCCCGTACTGCATAAGTACGTTTATTAGTTATTGCCGACCGCAACGGAGTTGCCGGCACGCCATAAATGTTTTTCGCTGTGAGTTTATTATTTTTAAGCGACGCGAGTGTATTGTGACAAAATGACTGCAATACGTGTAGGATCACGCGGTTTTCGCTGCAAAGCAGCTATAAGGGTCTCAACTATTAGCATAGCGAGTTTGAAAACGAAATTCGAATGGGTCTCACCGCCGTATCTGCACTGTCAGGTGCAGTAGCCTATAGCAATAGGTTGGACAGAACAACTGCTACCTTGAGACTTCCAGCAGCCGATGCCATAGGCCCTTGTAATACTAAAATCATTAAATCGTCGCAACCTTGTTCGTGTCGAATACAGAAATAACAAGAAACTCATCAGCAGATGAGATACCCGAACGTGACCGGGTCCCAAAATGTGGGGCGGGGCACTGTACCCCATAAGATCTGAACGCGGCAGGATTTTATCTGCTGTTGTTGGCTTTGTTTATATTAGGCCTAACCTAAATCATGAATGCGACCTTCCTTGCTCAAACGATTTCAGAAATAAACAGGGAGTACTGCTACGGCTCTGTGTATTAGGAAGCTATCCCAGTATCCCAGGCGGTCACTAAACCGATATCCTGTCATTTACTTTTGCTAGTAAATACCGAAGTAAATTGCCACCGTGCAAAACGTAGGCTTACCT
>Ga0209363_1000661_pt1 | contig 14284 bp, 13 predicted proteins | sample WorMetexBAHAMAS3_FD_187385 | JGI IMG/M metagenome (GOLD analysis project Ga0209363, IMG submission 187385) | Marine gutless worms symbiont microbial communities from Max Planck institute for Marine Microbiology, Germany - Inanidrilus exumae... | ecosystem: Host-associated > Annelida > Digestive... | reverse complement strand
ACTTTGACCGGGTGTATTATTGAAGATGTTTCTAATATCAGTAAAGGAATAGTATTGATGTCGTGTTTGATCATATGAAGTACGTATGAAGTACATAGTATGTGTTTGACAGACAGAAGTTGATTACAGTTTGTACATTTTGGAGGATCTGTGTGTTCAATAAGATAAGAATGTGTTAACAATCGGTTATATGTGATTTGGTCCTTTCGTTGATATGAAATAGGTAGAGTGGAGTAAGAAGGTACAGTATAATACTACATAAGATTACACACACCTGTACTGGCCCACACAGGACAGAACTAAACACATATGCCAAATTACAAGCTGCACAAATCGCTTTCTCTGTTGGTGAATTGCTTATCACTAGTGTGATGTCTGGGTACTAGTTCAGTAACTTGGTCACCGGTGAAAGCCACAAAGTGTCATCTGTCTAAAAAGATAGAACATGGCCTTACCATAACTGCCACACACAAAGCCTACACATGCCAGTATTACATTTGCAACAAGGGACAATGTCCAGAGAGTGAATTTCCCTAACTGTGTCACAGCTTTGAGTTTTCTTCGGCATTTTGATGCAGAAAAACCAGGTCAGTCAAAGAGAAACTGAAAAGCAGTAGTATTCATACCGGGTTAGTGACGGTGCATTCAACTTGAGTTGATGTAAACGGATCATATTTGTCGGCACAGACAATCAGATCAGGCAGCGGATACATGCGCAGAGTGAAGTCGTATGTCCAGTACACAGGTGCCACATGCAGCGGCAGTGGACACAGGTGAGACTGGCAGATAATTGTCTTTGTAAACTGCATTACAGACAATACTGTACTACTTAACATGTTCTCTTTCTACAACAGGTTTAACAACAAACATGTTGCTGGCACTAGGGTGCATCAGATTTGTGAAAGTTGGCATATAAACTTCTGTCCCTGTTCTAAAAATATTCCATTTATATGTACTTTTAACTACGTAAAATCTTTTTGGTAAATTAATTCATTTAGGTGGTCCACCATTGCACTAAATTTTGATGAAGGTATATTGAAAAAAAACAAGTAGCTCAGCTGTCGCTGACAAACCCGCGTGGCGCGCTGCATCACGACAAACTGCACAATTTTACAACTGTCACGTGACCATAACCACACTTTTTGTTGGTGATATGTCATCCTGTTGCTAGAATTGATATATCCTACTCGTGTACAAAATTTGACGACTTTAGGTTCAGCCATTCCAGTGCCTGGCATGCTAAAAATGCTACCGATAGTCTGAAGCAGAATGTCAATGGTACACAGCACATCGGTTCAGCATTTCTAAGAATAAAAGCTGGAGTTCACCCTGTAATTATCTCTGCCGCAGATTGACACTGGTGATCTTTTTGGAACAGGTAGATCAAGGAATATGTAATAGTTGACTAAATTTTGTAAAGACTATGGTTAGATGATTGGATTAGTTTACCTGCTGTTGACCGGTAACAACAATGTGGCAGAGGTATGCGCTCTACTGACTGACTTCTAGCATTTTGTAATATATCACTGCTACAACTGCACACATCAATGTAAGCAGAAATACTTCACAACAGAAAGTGAACTGACATGCATTGGAATGTTGCCATCCGCAGGATAACGAACGCAGTTACGACACATTTTCATGACGATGTCCTCGCGAAATACAACAATTTCCTGCGTGCAGTATTGCAGTCGACATGGATTACTTGTGAACACAGCTGATGGTAGTGCTGTGCGTAATTCTTCAGTTATACAGTCCGGAATAGCAGGCCTGCAAAGTACATGTACCACAGAAAAACTTTCTCATAACAAACTCGAATTTAACGGACACTCAGTTAATGTGGACTTTCTTATTCTGCTGAGTCCTTAGGAATTTCCATGGTTAGAACATACTCTGACAGTATATATTTCCATTTATTATGGACCAGTTTTCCAATACAAACAGCACCGGATGCAACAGACAAATATTGGTGACAAATTGTTATCACAAGGTTAATACTGTAGCGCCTCAACACAACGCGGTTTTGGAAGTCCATAAAACCAGAACCGTGTTATATTGAAGCGCGTTGTAGCCGGCACTCGTTGCCGTCCATCAGCCTGTGTTTGTGTAAGCTGTGACTGAGCGCACTGGGCGACGGCAGCTGTTACCAGCAGCCTAATAATTGATGACAACAGACTTGTCTGTTGACTACTGTCAGGTCATTTACTGAGCACACCGCTGAAATGCTTGTTTCACAGCCGCATCAGTCGGTGCGTTCTGCATTTAGTCACCGATGAGGCAGTCAGTCAATTGCCATGCACAAAATTCGAGTCCACGTCGAATGCGCGTTATATCCGAATGCGCGTTACATTGGTGCACATTATAACGGGGCGCGACAGTACATCATGTCAAATGTGACCAGACACTGGTGGAAGAGGCACACTTAGCGTTTTATTATATCAACACCCTGTCACTCGTTCAGGCAATTGGTGGTTTTGTTTCATGTGGTCACGACAATCTTATATATCTGGCAATCTTCTAATGCATTGGTCATAATAGGCAACTGTGATTACTGCTGTGCTAGTAACCCGGACAAGCATTTAAAGGCTTCTATCTCAGCCACTTTCACCAAGTACTGTATCAGCGAGGCTAGGTAAGCTAGGACAAAGGGAGATAGTTGGCAGATCAATAAAGGTGGGTGATTGATTTCCCTGGAGTCAGTGCTCTGAATTTCCTACAGTGCTTTAATGCGGCTGGAAGGGCACGCAGCCTGTAAAGGCCTGTGCCATTTATCACAAGAGGTTCTTTTCTGAAAAATAACCAGAGTAAGAAAACCTTAGTTGGCAAAAGAGCATGAAAATATGTCAGTGAACATTTATTTCCACACAGAAACTGAAAAAAATCTGTTTGGGCAACGACGGACATCATCTGGCGCTGTACGATTCTGACGCTATTACACAATTGTCCTGACTTTCTACATCAGACAAGTCTGTTGTTACTTTCAGCCTAAATGTCAGGTAAATGACTAGTGATAACTTAGCTAATCCATCAGCAAACAAAAACCATGCTCATGACATCATCATAAATCATAATGCACTTCTAGTAATGTACTAATATGTCCCACACATCTATGTGAGCAGTTATATGAAAAATCAATTCATGCAGCATATGAATAATTGGAATTATTACCTTGGCAGAATCGGGCCGGGGCCTGGGTCACGTGGCCCCGGAACAAACACAAACTGACTTTTCTCCTTCAAACTTGGAAATTCTGAGACAAGGTTGACAAACGTGTGAAAAGATTCTGCAGCAAATATAATCACAAAATTTGTCGAAATATTGAGGCATAACTAAATGATCATCCAAAACTTCATCATCAATGGCTGCAATTCATTTCACTTGTAATGACTTAACAATGCTGCAATAACATCAAGGAAAAATTAGGAACACGGTGCCTTGCTAGTAGGTCTGTTGTGAGCTAAGGTCAGCCTGTCTTTGGCTCTACTAGAGCCAAACACCCAGTAACTTTACATTTGTATACCATGTGTAGTATGTCCCTCTCAATACGCCTGCTTCTAGTCCATAAAGAAACAAATACTATGCAAAGTAAATAGTGCACTGCATCCACAAATACATGCCAATAAACAACTCTAGAACAATAGTTAATTGCCATAATGTTCTCCTTTTGCAGTATCTCGTCGGAATCAAACAGCATGCAGTTAAATAGCTCAGCTTTTACATGCAACAACAACAGCATTCAATTACAGTAGTTCCATAAATTGTAGTACAAGTCTTCAATCAGGCATATGGTAAATATCAAGCACAAATACCTTTCAGAATGCGAATATGTTCAGTGCCATAAGGCTGAGTTGTGAAATGACCACACAACACGAAGCACGTTGGTGGCATATCGGAATAACCATTGAACAATGTACGCAACTTCTGAATAACCTGCAAAAAATTTCCATGAGTCAACACTACCTTGCAAACCCAGCAACAGCTGACTAAAATCCAATTAGAACACTACATGGAAAGTACTCTGAGAGAGTACAACTCCCCGCAAAAGCATACTCCCTCGCTAATCATTTACTGAAGGGCCCTATTGCAGATTACCACCACAATGGGGGTGCACGGTTAATGGAACAGCCGTTGTCGCAGTGTTGATCGACCAATCACGTTCCTTCGTGAACGGTGTACAGAAGCTGTGACTGCCGCACGGCCAGCGAGGCTGAAAAGCTCTTCCATTTGCCACCCACCTATCTTGTTTGACCAAGCATAAACTCACCGGTCTCCGCTTGTCATAATTCTCCCTGACCGTTACTTCCACAACCCTCTACCAATCGCAATCCTTTCCCCCTAGGAACCTCCCCATAAAATTTGGTACAAATCCGTCCACAATCTTTTTAGTTAGCCTGGTCACAGACAGACATACACACATACAGACAGAGAGACAGACACACAAACCAACGCCGGTGAAAACATATTCCTCGCTTTAGCGGGGATAACTACATCTACATTATAGCTGAATAATTAATACAATACAGATACAAATATGCTATAAAAGACTTTGCAACTATGTACAAAAATAAGAATTAAATATAGTCAATATATGCACCTTAATATCATCAAGCCAGACGTCAGAGAGAAATACAAACATGGCATCATCATTTGAACTTTCCAGCTGCTGCAGTTTTGTGGACGCTTTCACACAAGTTGGAGAAGGACCACCAAAGAAGTTGATGTTACCAAAACACGACCTGACAACAACAGGAGAACAAAGAAATGACCGAAAACATGAACCACCAGTTTAATGGATGGCAGTTACTTCCTGATATGCAGGATCATTGATGCCAAAATTGTACATGGCAGAATGCCGCTCCTGATGCCAACACGATACTCACTGTTCTTCATTCACTGACTCCTGGGGAAGGATGTTGACTCCTTGACACCAGTACAACATCAACAATCACCTCATGGCCACTATACAACGTCAACCTGCTATAGCCAGTCAAACACTGGAAAATTAAAATACTGCTTGCATGCCCTCGCTGACAGCAACTATAGCACATTCAGATTAGAGAGAAGCAGGTAGAGTTCTCCGCAAAAGTGTTACCTACAAAATCTCTGTACCCGGTTCTCTGACACCAGTAATAACAATGACAATATTAATAAAATAAAAAATAATCATCATCATTAAAAAGAATTTTTGTGTATTGTGCTGCTGAAAGACAAAAATAAACAAGGTGTCCCCCTAACGGGACGTAACCACACTGGCCCGCCGTGCAGTGTTTGCTGCCCAACCGCCCATGGGCCCGGCCTCTGGCGAGCCAACCATCCACGCACCTGGCAGCGTTACAGACGACGACGACAGACGCCAGCCAGCAAAACAATACTGGGCTATTAGGCGGGCCAGTAATAAATAATAACAAATCACATAATGAATGGGGTTCAGGTCCAGGGTGCTGGGATAATAGCTTAACATAGCTCTGGAAAAATGATATCAACAGTTGTGCACTGCTGCAGTGGTACTGTGTCATGTGTGTCCATCTAGTGCACTTTCCATCTTAAAGACAAATTGTCATCCGTGTAACATCTCGTAGCAGGTAACAATTCCACTCATACAAGATCTTCCTTGTAATACTTTCCACCGACTTTCGCTCCACATTTTTCACTAACTTAGCATTGTTATACACAGAATATTATTCAGTTTGATGCTATTTCATTTTATTGTATACAGTATTTCTTGCATTTCCAATTCCAAAGGTAGTGGTGCAGAAACAATTAGTGAGGTAACGTGGGATAAGTTCACATCTGTTGAAATGACCTATTTTGTGTTGGGTTCATTAAATATTAACTCAATTTATGTCACCTAAGTTCTGACTGAAATTTCTGTCAAAAATTGTTAAAATCAGACAACATTTGTTTAAGTTACAGTTGATAATGTTGGTGATTACCTCCTTCCATTTGATGACAATTTACCAGCGGAACCTGGCTTAGCAAGTCCCTCTCGGTTTCATCCTCCACTTTTTAAAAATAAAATCTTTGGGAATAAGTAGCATAGGTTTTAATCATTGTGAGCTGGACGCCACTCCCATGACGTAACCAACAGCGTCAAAGCACTGAAGCAAACTGGTCTATTCACCTATGACAAATAATACTTTCCATCTATCAGGTGGAATTTTTCTGTAGCATTAGCACAATGCTTGGATGTCCTTTCTGACACCATTGACAACTCACATACAATGGAGCAGCTAGGACTGTTACACTGCACAATGGATTCACACCCTAGTTGGCTGGAATTTAGCTGCACTTCCAACACACTTTAGCCCATATCACACCTTTAAAGTAATAATTTACTGTGAAAAACTATATTTTAACGTTTTGTTAGTTTTGAAGTAGGAAAGAATAGTAAAAAAGGACTTAATAAGGAGAATACATACTGATTGTGTAGGTAGGTTGTACAACGGTAAAACTACTTGGTGAATTATAGTATAACATCATTTTAAATTTATTTTTCACCCAGATCTCAAGTTTGATTCCTACTGAGACCTATATAAGCCATTCATCTATGATAAAGCACAAAAATATGCCCTAGTTAAGTTCCGTAAATGCACATTATCACTAACAAAAAGATGCTATATGAATTCATAAAGGCTAACAAACTGCAATTAATACCAACAGACAAGTTGTCAATGAGTAACAAAAGTGAAAAATTCATGATGTAGTACCGAGTGATTCTTGCCGGTTCTGGAGGAGGGAAGCCAAATGCACTAACGTGAAAAACTTCATCTTCATAGAAGCCCTCAGCTAGAACGAAGCAATTCTCCGTAAACAGTCCAGTATGAAAATTGTACATAATCTTAAGGAATCTGCACGTAGACATAAACTGTGAATTGTGTCAACTATTATCTGCTAAACTACTGTTGACACGATAGGTTCAAAGTATATGTTAACAATGAATCAAGTGAGAATTAATGACACTACTTCACCAGCTTAACTGCAAGTAAGCACTATAAGTTTCCAATTTTCTTTTCGATACTGTAAAATAGCAGATTATATTCCCAAGCAAAAGTGAAGCAAACGAGACAAATCACTTGGCATTAAAGGATATAGCTCTAGTGAGATCTAACTGAACGGCACCAGTGGGATCTTCTAGATACCACTTTCCCTACAAAACACATCATTTGTCCTTCATTTCTCATCAGTGCTGCAATCTAAACTGCCAATGTCACTAGCACTGCAACAAACAACGGCCGACAGTTGACACATATCACAAAATAACATGTAACTGTACAAGAGGCTGAGCTATCGCCAAGAGACCCACGTGATGCTCTATGTTAGTTGAAATCTTGTCAACTGCTGTATGAATAACGCAAACAGATCGCATGTCAGCCTGAGGTCACGTTCTCCAACAGCCACTTTTTAGTCTGCTACCCGTATAGTTTTGTACACACGTCGTGACAACGGACTCAACCATCACACGGTGAGCATGCACTGTTCTGCATCTCACAGGACTACAACTACATGTAGCACGGATATCTCACCTCACGGCCCACTCAAATTTCCACAGCTACACTGAACTGAGAATTACTGCCAGTTCAGTTCAATCCATGCAATGAGAACATGCCTTAAAGGTGAGCCATCAGTATTATGAATGATACTTCCACCATCGAATATTATTCATGACACCAGATATCACTACGCCAGTCCACAGCAGTCCACGTGGACCACCATAGTGATAAGGCGCCTGAGTCAGAGACTTCTCGGCCGGTAGACAAACGCAATTTTTAGCTACCCCAACTGCATACAGTGCTCCTGTTCGGGGTAAACCCATCAGAATTTCAGCAAGATCTTTGGCACCAGAAAACTAGTGCCCTGTGTTATCGTATGGCATTGTCTATATGATCTTACATATAGTCATTCTAGCAGAACTCCCACTTGTGACAGATGGACAGACAGACCAACAGGGCCACAGCACATACCTCGCTAGCATAGCATCACATAGGTAAAAATGCTTCTACACACATTATGTATACAAAAATTTATAGTCGAAACGACTCATAAATGTCAGTACAGTAGAAATAGTTAAAAACAAATAAACAGTAAGGTTACTGGCTACACATGCAAGATATTGTAAGTTTTTTGCATTAAGGAAGTTGTCAGCATATCCTGACTAGAATATACACTAGTGATCGCACCCGAACCGTTTCTAGTACAGTTCCGGCCTGGAACAATGTCGCTTCGGTTTGGTCGCAAAACATTTTTTGTTCCGGAGGCGGAACATGCTAAGCATTTTCTCCGTTCTTAGTGAGACCGCCCGACGTGCAAAGTGACACTAACTGCACGGTTCCCCAACTTACTACCTTCAATCATGCTAGCATATGTGCGCCAGCGAAGCCGCTGTGTGAAGCTAATTAGCTTCTCTATCGCCGCCCTTTGGTGGTCTCCTGCTGTGAGTAAACAACAGATGTCGCATACATTATTCATGCACGGCTGCAATCATTACCAGGGCAGTACAGTTTTCCCACGCTTGCCACACAGCACCAGGTAAATGGCATACTGATAGCGACTATCCTTAGTTGAGGGGTGGACACTGGGAGGCGTTTGATCTCTAATACATACAAAAATGTTGCAGTAAAGCTGCAACATGTCTGTTGCACTGGTTTCCAAAATACTACAGACTTTATATTGTTGCAAACATTCCAGCACTAATCATAAGATGACGACAATACCATATGAGTAAACAATTAAACATACTGTACAGTAAAAATTGCGTATTACAAAACTGGGTTACAACGAGATGATTTTTTTCCGAATCAAATAGTAATATAGCTGTTACACATACCTCTTTCAATTGCGCAAGTAGACCTAATACAATGACATCACCAAGTCGAGCGGTACTACCCAGCAGATACTCCACAGGTTTTAGCTAAAAATGTCACAAATATCAACTCTTAGCACTGAATATAGGCTTGTAAAAAACCCAAAGGTTTCTCTTCCAGTACAAGAAGAGGAAGAAAACCAACGATGATTTGGCTAACCAACGCTCATCTGTAAAATGGTCACGAATGATAACTAACAAATTATAAAATTGAGGTGTAAAATCAAGGCTATAAAGCTAATATAAAATTTAAATAACAATAATTACAGTTGGTGATAAAAATGGGCTTTAATAAAATCAATAATGGTATGATTGTCGACGCTTTGAATGTGGCTTCGGTATATGTGAGCGGACAGACAGGCAGACATGCCGACTGCAACATTACACACCCCTATTGGAAGTGAAGTAACCAGATAACATAAGTTAACTGATTTGCCAGAATAACTTGCACCATTCTAGGAATGTGTCAATCATAATCAAATGCCTATTGGAAATACATGAAAAGTGCACAGTAGAATGTTGTTAATGCATGCCTGAAAATTCTCGGCTTCTTCAGTCAGATTGCTCATGACAACTGAAGGTCTGAACAGCTCATGTCGACAAATTCGCTAAAACCAGCCAAAAAGTGAATTCAACACAAACAATATGCAGTCAGATACAGCAGGAGACATCATGCCCAGTTCCACCACTTGGCGAACTTGACCAAACAACGTTGTCTGACACCCGACTGGTACGGCCACCTGGCAAACTGGATGAAACATATGCCAACTTTGATGCAGGTCCATTTGCAACATTATATGAAAACACAACGTCATCCACCAAACTGGAAGTACATAAGGTGTTGCATTACCATCAGAAGAGGGCGAAGCCACGGCCACAGGTAACACGTTCACTTACGTTCAGAAAATTTTGTGTAGTTTAGATGTGCCACTGTTGAGATATGTGAGCAGACAGACATACAGACATACAGCCTTGATGCAGGTGTATAGACAAACAGTCATACAGACATGCTGACCAACTGCAACACTCTGTACCATACCGGGGGTAAAATAATTGCAATGGGACAAAAATCACTGTAGTGAAATACTAAAACAAACTCTAAGAACACAATATTAAAATTCCGGATAACAAATATAACCACTGGTCACCCAGTCTCATCTGCTGCTGTACAGTCAGCCCTATTATGATTTATCACTCATTACAGTAACTGCTCAGTTCATAACTATTATGCAAGATGTGATCGACATTAGCATAGTATGACAACCGGCAACAAATCAAGCTGAAAAATCCATAGTTAACAATCTACTCAATATCAGGTACCGACACGTACGAACTAATACTGGCAGAAAATCATGCACATAATGCAAAATCAAAACTAAACTACTATTACCATTTTATTAAAAACAAGACATGTAAATGACTGTAGTAAAATTCTCACTTCAAGGCAGAAGTACCTGATGAAGACTGACGTAACGCTCACGAAATAATTCTGCTTTTGCCACAGCATTGGCATGCAGCGGCAGTTTTGATGGCAACCCACTTTCTGAAGCACTAAACACAGAATTTTAATGTCAACAAAATAACAATATAGCTAATAGCAACTCAGTTTCATGTTGTTTCCTTACTGCACCATGTCATCCACTTTCTAAGTCACATCTGTCTACTACTGAGTTTCTGTGCTCATTGTCCACTGTCCATCTACCCAAGCATATCTATTCACCTAAAGAAATCAGTTAAAAGAACAGTTACAGTAAAAGAACAGTGATACGTTTTTTTGAAAATGGAGCAATTAATTGCGTTAAGAGTTTTCACCTGACTTATAAACTATGGATAAAAACTTAAATTTAGAAAGTCATAACACATTCACGAAAATAACAGTGGTGCCTCTTTGTTCATATATTATTTCAACATGGTGGTATTGGTGGATCACAGTTATAGTACAGTACATTAACAAAGAAAGAAAATTTGGTACAATTATGCACCAACTGACAATAAAAATTGGAAAATCGAATAATGCGTCACAACTTACGAAACAAATTTCTTCCGTTCTCCATTGTAGATAAATCTTGGCACAGAGAAAGCATCAATTATAGTGAAGACATTATTCCTGAAACCAACAATATGCCAATGAAATGGCAAAAAATGGTAATCATGTTTGAATTTCAATTTCTATAAATAAAATGCAACAAACTTTGCAAAACTGCCAGAAAAGCCTCACAAATAACAACATCACTGAAATGTTTAGTTAAAAGAATATGGTAAATACTGACAATTCATCACACTGCTGCTGATTGCACTCATCAATCGCACGCTCACATTGGCTTCTTGTGATTGTTGAACTGGTTACTGCAGACCACACACAATCCAGCACAATCGTCATACACTTTGGATTAATATCAACTATGGTACTTTCCAATTAGCAGAATAGCAATCTGTGGAGCACTGTAAAATACAGTAATGCCAATGTCAGGAAACCAAAGTGTAAACAAGATCATTTGTTCAGACTGTGGCCACTGTTGGCAGCTATCATTTTATTATGGATGCAAAATAATAATGATAATAATAACAACAACGACAAAAACAGCGGCGACAACAATCTAACTTATGGCGTGCACAGTGTCAAGGAAGTCTTAAATTGAAGGCACAGGCAATCACTGAGTGGACAATTTTATAGACAATTTTATCATCATGTCTGACGGAACAACAAGTCTAATACTGACAACAGAACCAATATTAACCATAACCCTAACCCTACTGATCCTAACCTTAAAACACAATGTTTAAAAACTAAAAAGCGTAAAAAGGTTACACACATGAGAATCAAATCCTCAGCATGAAATGCCGACACTTTCATCACTACATTAGCTATGCATTGTGTGAGCCTTACTATAAATGTGTTGCTCTCTATATATTCAGAATCTGAAAGGATAAAAAATCGATTATGAGCTCAGTAAGAACTTATGATATTTTATCGATCAAAAGGAAATGAACATATCAATCATTCTTTGAACACTGTTCAATGGATGGCCACATTGGGCGAGGTCACAAATTAGATTAGCCTTTTGCTGAGCGTTTCGCTGAGCGAAATTGTTAATCCGAACGCCCAAATTCGGTCTCAGCGGGTAGTTCGGACTTACGAATCGCACAGTCTTTAGCTGAGCGATTCGCTGAGAGAAAGTTAATCGGTCCAGCTTAGTGATAACGAGGCAACGAACTTGCTGCTATGACGAAGTCACGAACTTGCCGCTCGTTTAATCGCAACGTGAGCCAGTCACTTTCTGTCGTTTGTGACCTAAAAAAGCACAACAACTTTGGCCTCCTGCCGCACTGGTTGCAGTTGAGGCGATACCAGCTGCGATCGCATCAGCTGCAATTGTCGCCATATTTGTTTACATTTTACTAATCCAAAAAGTGACCTCGATTTTCGCTCAGCGATTCTTAATCCTCTAAAGATTAGCTATCTATTTATATTGCTTAACTTTCGCTGAGACCGAATTGTTCGGATTAACTTTGGACTAAGCGGTTTCCCTCAGTCCGAAACGACTAGAATTAACGCTCAGCGAATCGCTCAGAGGTACTTTCGGACTGAGCGATTCGCTCAGTCCGAATTGGAATATTGAGGTCACTTTTTGGATTAGCGAACGCTCAGACCGAAGTTTTCGCTCAGCGAAACGCTCATCGAAAGGCTAATCTAATTTGTGACCTCGCCCATTGTCTAAATGCTTCACTAAATTTGTCTACCATTAATGCAACCTCCAAAGAGTTCTTCCACAACATAAACTGGTAGTTAGTCTTAATTATTCATTCTAGTTTACATGTATTACATACATTGAGGTTTATTACTCCAAAGATGGCAAACTGCTTTAGACAAAATTCACAGAAAACGTACAGTGCTGCTTCTGAATAGCATCCAACAAACGACTGATACCATCTTCTCTGTCTGCTTCATCAACAGCAAGTAAGATATCAACAAGCAAGCTGGTGGCATCACTGTAAAACATATTAATGCATTGTCATGTTAGACGTTTACTGAGCACACAGACTTTGTCAAAATACCACAGACCATGCAGACCAAGACATATCCACACAGGTTTAAAAATACTGCAGAAAAGTCTTATAGATTTGAAGTTACCATAGACTACATTATACAGACACAGTATTACCACAGACCACCACAAATGAAGAAACATCAAGCTCATATAGGTTCAAACATACTGTAGCACACATTATGCAAATGCCTTATTATCACAGAACACTGCACACTAATTTGAGGCGCACTGTGCCAGTCGTCTTCCCCTGACTGCTCCTTTTTTAGCACTTTATTGGCAGTATTCATTTTTTGGCTGGTTTATGCAGTTACGGTATGTTGCCTAACTGACTTGGTACAGAGCTGCTCTGTACCACCTGGGTACAGAGCGGCTCTGTACAGAATCGGTACAGAGTGTGGAGCCACTGCCCATTTTTTTCCAACAGAGTGGTCAATAGGTGGAATAAGCTGGATCAGCAAAGGGTCAAGCTAAAAGACGTTAACAACGCTAACATCACACTCAGCTGCTGCTGTTAGCATCTTTTTGTATTCGTTACACAGTCAGAGATCCTCGTCAGTCACCTCCCCCGTTCTGTGGCATCAATCAGTCAAAGCGCGCAAACACGACCAGAAACCAATGGGTAGTGCGTCTGTCCGTACATCTGTCCGTCTGTCTGACACAAGTTGGGTGTTCTACTAAGATGGCTAAACCTAGGATCACGCAAACGCCACATAATGACCCAGGGACTCGGTAATCCTCCGGTTTAGCGTCCGAAATTCCCCAGCTGTGTATACAGTATCCTATGTCATTAGTAACATTGCGAATAACAAAAACAAAATTATGTCACTCAGTTATCAAACAAACTACGCCAAACAGTCGTAATTATTGTGTCGAAACATTCACTTTTTCAACACAACTTATTCAACAACGACACCATGTCGTTATTGCTATTTACTGCCTTGAAGAATATGTATTCTTACCGTTCACATTTTTTGGTAAGTAGCCAGTGGTGATGTGCGTCAGTGTATATTTTTTCAACGTGTAACCATATCCATATCCACATATCCGTTCGTGGAGTAAGCATTGCAGTGGCGTAAATCCCGCGGGGGACACACGGGACACGTCCCCTTAAAAATTGGACTGCGGGGGACAGTGATGCATTATGTCCCCCCAAATTTGGCTTCTAGTTTAGTTCTGTACAAGGCGTGTTTGGTGTTAATGGTACCTTAAATATGTGCCATTTAAGCCACTGGAACGTGCGGTCACACGGTTTCTCAAACTGAAAGCTGAAGCTGGCAGCGATGAGTCGCTAATAGTCGCGCGGTCCATGCCAGTTACCCCCTTTGATGTGGATGGCTGTGGCACGGACGGACATCTGAGCTGTATAGCCAGCCGA
>Ga0209363_1000660_pt1 | contig 14285 bp, 19 predicted proteins | sample WorMetexBAHAMAS3_FD_187385 | JGI IMG/M metagenome (GOLD analysis project Ga0209363, IMG submission 187385) | Marine gutless worms symbiont microbial communities from Max Planck institute for Marine Microbiology, Germany - Inanidrilus exumae... | ecosystem: Host-associated > Annelida > Digestive... | reverse complement strand
CTCGACCCCGAGCGTGTTGACACACTTATCTTTCTGTATGAGAATCTGTAGAGGTCGCGTTTATGACTCGACTACTGCAGACTGCGTATAAGACTAGGCCAAGGCCTATGGTTATCTGACTGATTCGTTTCTGTGTTAATACTTAATTACTGCATTGAGTGACTGACGATTAACCCTAATCATGTTTGTATGGATAAGCTGTCTGTATTATCATTGAACTGTCATGCTGTTAATTGGTGCATCCGGGTCAACAGACATCTACGGCAGCTAGTTGCAGAACTGTCGGTCAACACCATTCGGCTCTGGCGACAAGAGACGCGGAGTCTACTACTGACGGAGCGTCATCTTCAGCAGGGACAGTGTGCATGTCGACCAGCACCACAGGCAGGTATATTATAACACCGTTTGCTATGCTGTGCTGAGTGGCAGGCGCCACCAGAACTAGGTTACGACGGCCGCTGATCGAAGAGTTGGAGAGTAGATGGACAGCAGCGGCCGTCATACAACATCATTCGGTTCTGGCGACAAGAGACGCGGAGTGCACAACACACGGAGCGTCATCTTCAGCAGGGACAGTGTGCACGCCGACCTGCACCACAGGCAGGTATATTATAACACCGTTTGCTATGCCGTATTGAGTGGTATGTGCTACCAGAGCTATGTTACTACAGCCGGTGATCTCCATATTCTACTCCAAACACAACCCACTCGTTTCAGATCTACCGTATATACTCGCGCATAAGCCGATAATTTTTTGGCTCAATTTCGACGTTCAAGTTGTGGGGGTCGGCTTATACGCAGGTCAAACCACACAGCCAGAGTCGACAATCAGCATGACGGCTATCTCTCAGCGACGCTCACTATGTGTGTACCGCACACGGTGTGGACCATTAGCAGGTCACTAGGGCTACGTGGATGCGTGGGGGAGAGCACGTCGGCGGGGTTCTAAATAACCACGCAGACTTATGCTGCTGCTGCTGCTGTAACTTGACACTATTCCAACACTCCGACTGTGCAAGGCCTCAAGTGCCAGACGGATGCATTCCGGGAATGTCTGCCATCGCCCATTGAATGACTGAATCATCAACTGACAGTTGACAGTGTGTCTGCATTTGACGTGTTTTGCAGTACTATACAGCGCTTAACATTATGTGACGATTGGATGTCAGTGAATGTGTTTCTTGACTAGTATAAGTTCGTTCAGTGATCATGAGATCAAAGACGACGATGACAGCACCCATCAAATTAGTCCTATATTGACCCATATCACAGACTACAAAGGTGGCGATGTGTACGACAACTGACTGCGCTGAACTGCTGAACTAATGCGTAAACAGTTTGCTGCCTTGTTTAGCGCCGACTTGGACGCATCTGATGATGACTTTGGTGGCTTTGAGCCTGCGAAGTATCGCTGTTATGACACACAACGTCACGTGATGTAGCTTGCAGTACGACTTGTGCTTACAATAAAATCTGTCACGTGCAATAACATGCATGTTGCTGTCGTCATTGTTGTGAACTCGCTGACACTCACACATTGTCAAGGCCTAGATCTAGGATACACGTCTGTCGCTGATTGTCGTTACGGGCTTATACGCGGGTCACTAATTATTGCTAGATTTTCGGCCGTAGGAATGGGGTCGGCTTATACGCGGGACGGCTTATATGCGAGTATATACGGTAAGCAAATATTACAGAAGAAGACAACGTACATAACATTAAACACAAGGTAAACAAGTGGCTACAATAATGGTAGCTACATGCCACATCGACACCACACACTCTTACATTCGAAGAGTTGGAGAGTATATGGACAGCAGTGGCCGTCGTAACTTGATGTTGTCCGGTATCGACGTGACCGTCATTGGCTATAGCAGGACGAAGAGTTGGAAAGTACATGGAGAGCAGCAGCCGTCGTAACTTGATGTTATCCAGTGTGGACGTGATCCTCATCGGCTATAGCGGGACGACAGTCGCTCATCTGAGTCGACGCTTATCTGGCAACGTCATCCGGGTCAACAGACATCTACGGCAGCTAGTTGCAGAACTGTCGGTCAACACCATTCGGCTCTGGCGACAGAGACGCGGACTCTGCAACCCACGGAGCGTCATCTTCGGCAGGGACAGTGTGCAAGTCGACGCACCACAAACAGGTATTATTATAACACCGTTCGCTCACTATACCGTGCTGAGTGGCATGCGCTACCAGAGCTAGGTTACGACGGCCGCTGATCGAAGAGTTGGAAAGTATATGGAGGGCAGCGGCCGTTGTAATTTGATGTTATCCAGTGTGGACGTGACCGTCTTCGGCTATGGCGGTATGACAGTCGATCACCAGAGTCAATGCTTATCTGGCAACGTCATCCGGGTCAACCGACAACTACGGCAGCTAGTTGCAGAACTGTTGGTCACATCATTCGGCTCTGGCAACAGAGACGCGAACTCTACAACTCACGGAGCGTCAGTACTGACGCCGACAGTGCCGGTGATACCGACAGTACCGGTACCATCTACCTCGCAGCTGATGATAACAAGGATGTGTTGGTGGTTTGTGAACTTCTGTACTTTGCTATTAACGTGATGGACAGGCATCATATGACTACAATCAAGTCAGTGATTTACAACTTCTATCGAAATGATGAAATTGTATTGGCAAAACAAAAGCTGATAGCAGCCTTACCAAATTCTGCCAAAGCAGCACCTATATCTCAATAAATGAAAAAGCTTATTGGTGACAACAAAAGAAAGGCATCTGCTGATGATATTTTTAGCACACTCTCGGCAATAGATGAAAACCGTATATGGGGCAGCATGCCCACATTCTGTGCTGCAAGTAGATTAAGAGTCTCTGAAATTCCTGATGAAATGTCAGACATGACTGCAATAAGACATGAACTAAAACATGTCCAAGACCAACTCGAATATCTCACATCAAAATTCATGTCAGTTAGCATTGAACTGACTCAGCAAAGACATAATCAAGCTAAACTGTCAGATTCAATGACTGTCAACAGTTGTGACTAACCTAACAATCAAGATGCTGTAACAGTCATAGATGTAAAAAAACGTTTTTTACGTTTTTTTATGCATCCAAGCATCATCTTCTCACCGTGCACAGCACATTGCCTTGATTTGCTCTTAGAGGATATTGGAAAGTTTTCGTGGACTGCACCTGTTATTAACAAGGCACACAGTTTTGTGAAATTCATTACCAACCACCAAGCGTCGCTGGCAGTGTTTCGTAACCACTCCACTGTTGAATTACTGAAACCAGGGTAGACTAGGTTTGCAAGTTTTTTTTATTATGCTGCAGCGTTTACTTGATGCTAAAGATGCATTGCAGGAAACCGTAATGGATCGGGAATATAAGCAATGGATGTCAAGCTTCAAGAAGACAGGAAACAAAGAAGAAGGGAAGACAGTGGTGGAGGTAATTGTTGTTGAAAAGTTCTGGGAGTCGGTTGAAGAAGTAACGTCAGTGTGCGAACCAATTATCTCACTGTTGCGTTTGGTGGATGGCACAGTACCATCAGTTGGAAAGGTCTATTGGAAGATGTTTCAGATTGATAACGGCATAGAACAATCTGCAACACTAAACCAAGTAAAGAAGACACAGTTAAAAACAAGCATCAACGAACGGTGGAAGATGCTGTATACTGAATTACATTCAGTTGGGTTTGTCTTAGACCCAAAATACCGTACCTTCTTGCAACACAAAAATGAAGTCATGGCAGATTTTCATGCCATAGTAGAACGAGTTTTTGAAGGAAATGTCCAGGCACAAGTGAAAGTCATACAGCAGCACACGACTTACAGGGCGGGTCACAAACTGTTTTCAAGACCGATGGCTGAGGCCGCCGCCAAGGAAATGCCAGCGTTTAGATGGTGGCGCACGTTCCTGAGCTTCAGAAAGTCGCTGTTCGCACACTGTCTCAAGTGACACCAGCATCGGCATGTAAAAGAAACTGGAGCACATTTGATTTAATTCATACGAAAAAACGAAACCGTCTTCATTGCAAACGGGCAACTGGTCTTCTAATCAGAGTGCTTACTATTGCTGCTGTTATAGCTGTATGCTGAAATTCTAACAGCAGTGCATGTATACCCGAAAGCGTTGATTTTAGCACAATGCCCAAATTTAAGCAAACGATTAAACAGGTTCGATTTAGCGATCGTAAGTTCTAGTAAAGTTTTTAATGTAGTTTGTATTAGATTGTTTTATTGTGTCTGTGCATTAGTTTAGTTACTGAGGGCCGCTGTTAGTGCACAATACGTGCCTTGTGCGTCTGTTCACTTGTATCTCAACGTGCGCGTCTTATAGGTGTTTTGCGAGCAAATAAATCGAGGAATGGATGGACATTCAACTAGTGACTTTCAGCTGCCAGCCACTTTAGCGATACGGTCCATGCATGTGCTTCTATCCTCCCTCCCTCTCCCCATCTCTCTGCTAGCCTGCTTTCTGCGTGTTGCCCTCTGACCTCGCTGAGTAGCGAGTTGTAGGCCTACTGCTGGTGCTGGTGCTGTAGCTGTGACACATAGCCATGTACGCTCTTACGGCAAGCGCGCGCATAATTTGCTATTTTTGTAACTGCTGATAAGACAGCAATTTTGAAAAAACTTCCTCATGGCCTTGAGTATACATAAGCCGTAGCCTATGCGGTATTATCGGCTCCGTATTTTGTAGGATAGCTGTGATTTTTTGCTATAGGTCAGAGTCATTGTCTATGTGCACGCGAATCTACGGCTGGCTGATAAACTGAACGACGCTGCGTACAGAGAAAGTACTGTTCCGTGGTCTACCGATGATGACAGTGATAGTGATGGCAATACAACTGCGTCTGGACTAACGGATTAGTTTTGCTATTTGACAACTGATTTTTGATCGGACAACGTGTGCATGTTCTACAAATACCAGAAACTTTTGTGTAAGGTTGGAACGGTGTAGACTGTGCAATAATAGAACTGCTAAAGAAAGATACTCTCTTGTATTATGTAATACACTACTTATACACTATTTATACTTACATTATTGTAGCGTCAACGTTTTTTATAACGTTTTTTTATTTTTCCCACGTTTTTTACGTTCTTTTAACTTCCACAAGTTCCCGCCATCTTGTTTATTCCAGCAGATCATAACGTAACGTAAGTGAAAATCTGTCGGTTAAGGTTGAACTTGAAATCTATCCAAAATGATCCGAAACTGGCCGAAAGCCATCGTTGGTCGACCTTTCCGAACAGTAGCATAAGTGCAAAAAAAATGACTTGGAAAAGTGTTTAAATATATCATATTCTTGACTATCTCCTCGTTGATTAGCTATAATGCGACATGACTTAAATTACCGGAATTGCAAATGGCATACGTAGGCATATAGGCTTACATTCAGTCATGTTAGGCTCTGTAAACGCTGGCGATTTAAGCAGGCTATGAGTCAGTTGCACAGCCATAATATTAGTATAACATTGTTGTTAATGGTTATAATTCTCTGTTTATTTTACGGCCGACGGCCGTATTCTCACATTGTGGTAAACAACCGTTACAATTTACAGCTGACATACGTATAAATTACGGAGTTTTTTGACAGTGCATAATCGGTACCCGGTTTCGGAATCGATCATCGATTAATCGATGATCGTTTAACATCCTTATCCATGACTGTTTTATAAGTTTCACAAATATTACATCACTATACATCATGCATCAGAACCGGTATCTCCTTATGTTTAGTTCTTAAATGCCCACGGGCGTACAACTACGCCATCTGGCCACAAATTTGTATCATACATTTTTTGTCAAGATCATGTTGTGACACACAACGTCTCATACTGATGAAGTTTTGTGGTTTGACCACAGACCTAGTGTCTTGCTCATATGTAAACCGATTTTTTAACAATATAACAGGAATGCACATTTACATTGTTTTTCTTTTAAAAGTCAGAAACAACGTCTGTAGACACCTCTGGATTTAAGCGATTAACACATACAACTTCGTTTTTGACAACACCCTTGAACAATGTATTAGTAGCTGACCTGCCAACAACAAGTTGATGGCTTTGTGCTGTCTTGCCTTGCCTGGGCTGGCGGTTGTTTTTCGACTTCCTCCCCGTCACCTACTTAAAGGCTTCATCGCGGGTTTGCTCGACCACATCAGCAAACGTTACCGGCACACTGCTGTTGTCGTCAGTCTCAGACTGAGTCGTGGCAGCTTCCGATGGTTGCGCTGCTGCTGATACATCACATTGCTGCTGAGGATCTGGTGTACGACAGGCAACTGTTGCCATAGATGTAAAAACCTAGGGGAAAAAGATGTATATGTTGAACGTCGGATTTTTTTGTATATTTGTTAATGTTCGTAAGTGCTGTTCGGAAAGTAACTCTGTAACTGGTGACCCGGTGTGAAGCAACAGTTGACATTTTTCCAGCAGCCTTCAGGACACCTAGGCAGCTAAGATCACGCGAGATTTTGACGTTTCAGGGTGACATGTTTCAGTGTAATGTTTGCTAAGCTTTACTTAACTCACTACAACAGTATACCAGACATTTGCGTTTACACCGTAACGTTTGCAGTTTGTGGTTTAAATGTTGTATTGCAAACTGTGTGAATACTTTTTCAACATAAGCTGCATTTTCAACCAATGTCAGTATGTACCACAGTTCACATGACCGCTCTCAGATTGACGGTAATGTTTCCCTAAGATGCGCAGTAAATTTCTGCAATGCAGTTGTTTGTGGCATAAAAAAATTGCTGAGGCACCTTAAGACACATCTTGACGATAATGCAGAAATTTCTTGTCCATTTGATGGATGTTCCAAAAAGTTTAACAAGAAATCAAGCTTCACATCACATTTGTCACAAAATCATAGACAGATCTCTGTGTCGCTTATAAAGCAAAGTTACAAGGTCTGTGCTGGTGGTGAACCTTGTACAGAACCTAGTAGCGCAGACACTGTCTGGTGAGGAGGAGTATGCGGTTCACAAATTTGTTAATCAATCTTCAGTTGATTACGATGAAAATGATTCTGGTGAAATTTGGGATTCGGTGATGTGTGACAATTTTAAACATGATTTGGCCTTGTTCTATCTAAAACTTCAAGCTAAATTTCTCTTGCCAGCTACTGTTGTTCAGAAAATTGCAGAAGAAATTACACCGATTAACGGACTGAACCAGGAGTATGTTCTGAGTACTGCTAAGCAGAAATTAAGCTTATTAGGCATGTGCTCTGAGTCAGTAAACAGTATATTGGATGAGTTGAAAGGCAGTGACCTCTTGTCTTTATGTAATCAAACAGATTTCTGAAATGATTACGTGCGCAAGAAGTTCTTCAAAAACCATTTTCACTACGTTGAACCAACGTCATTTGTACTTGGTACAGATGACGGCAGAAAAGAATGTTTTGGATATTACATTCCAGTTGAAGAGACAATAAAAAGTCTCTTCAAACATCAGAGTGTTCGTGAACAACATGCGAATCCTATTGTCAAAACAGATGGAGTTCTAAGCGATATTACACATGGTTCTGTGTTCTGCAGTAATGCTTTCTTCCGAAATGAACCAAATACAATCAAGATTATTTTGTACCAAGATGCATTTGAAATTGTGAACCCTTTAGGTTCTGCAAGGAAAATACATAAACTTTTGGCAGTGTATATGACATTAGCAGATCTTTATCCTCACCACAGGTCTACTGTTGATCAGTTGCAACTGGTGCTGTTATGCAAAGAAAAGGATTTGAAAACCTTTGGATGGGAAAGTGTTAGCTCCTGTTATACAAGATTTGCAGGAAATTGAATCAGCGGGTGTTACGATTTTTGGTGATCTAGTTGCAAAAGGGTCTGTTGTTTGTGTTTGCGGTGACAACCTCGGCTCACATGGCATTGGCGGTTTTTTCGAAAGTTTTTCTTCATCACATTTTTTCAGATATTGTCTGATATCACGCTCAGATTTCTTGACATGCCGTCTGAGCACTGGCGAATCAAGAACTGTAGAAAATTATTGTGCTGCTATTCAGAGTGCAGCTAATTATGGAGACAGTCACGGTCGCATACGTTCGATAGATTAAATTTATTGAAAGGCCCATCTCTAAATCACGATCGTAATACGGCGTAGTTCACAATACAAGCTTGCCACTGTTTAGCACGACAGCGTGACACCAAACATCGTCGCGCGCCGGCTCGGCTTTGATCATTTGCCCCTGAACACGTCGCTCCGCACCGGCTGTAAAGCGTCGCTTGTTAAGTGTGAATGAGTCCCAATCGAGTCGACACATTGTAGGTCATTTCGTCGACAAGTAGGCCTATGCGAAGCTCAACAAAGACACTGACTGAGTCCGTTAACTCTGCTCAAAACAACTGAGTGTATTATAGCGTCTGCTCATTCGCGGATGCGCGATTTTAAGCAAAAGCAATTTTGTTTTAGCAATCCATAGTGCCGGCCCGGATAAAACAATGATGATCTCTGTAACGTGCGAAGTATCGTATAGTTCAATTACCCATAGCCTCTCACAGCCTGACACGCCTGTTGCGATCCATGCACTAAGCTATAAAAGCAAGCCATGTTCTATGCGACCTACCTCACTCTGAAAAGTCTACTTCGGTGCGTTTATGTACTTTTGCAATTATATACATAGTAACACAATAGTTCGTTATGGCTTCGAATTCAAAACGAGTGAACAATTCGTCCGTATGGGACCATATGGAGAAGTTGAAGAACGGCAAGGTGGAGTGCCGCCTGTGCAAAAAGCAGCTGTGCTACTCAGGATGTAGTACTACGTCTCTGCTTCATCATCTGAAGGCGATGCATCAAGGTGTAGTGGACGTGAGAGGGGGTGCCGGTGACCAGGCGCAGAGACCACTGACTTCATTCGGCGTCGATGCACCGCGGCACTGCAGCAAGAGCCGGCAGGAGAGGATAAATGAGCTGCTGATGAAAGTTATCATCAGCAACATGCTGCCGTTATCGCTCGTTGACAGCGATGAGTTCCGGGAGTTCATGAACTTTGTGGAACCCAACTGCCGCGTCCCGTGTCGGCAGACAGTCACCGCCCGGCTGGACAGCATGCGGGCAAAGCTGGGGCGTACTGTGTCAGAGAAAATGTTGGCAGCTTCAGCTGTCCACATGACAACAGACATCTGGAGCAGCTGTACAAATGATGCCTACATTGGCGTGACAGCTGCATATGTGTCGCCAGAGTGGCACTGAGGACACGAACGTTGGCGAACACGCCCATGGAGAAGCGTCACACGACGCCGAACATCGCTGCTCAGCTGCAGGAAACCACGACCTCGTGGGCGATTCAAGACAAGGTCAAGGCAGTAGTTCACGACGGCGCGTCGAACATGCGGGACGTGGCCAACCTCAACACCTGGATAGACATGGGCTGTTCGGCCCACAAGTTGCACCTGGCCGTCACCGGTGCGATGGGCATTGGGAAGGTTCCACTACGCCCCCTAACCCCCCCCCCACAATACTCTTTCGCGGGGAGCTGTACTCTCTCAGAGTACTTTCCTTCTAGTATTGGTATAGGCTATTAGGCTTTGATTTCGTGCAGGTGGCCAGTTGTCGCCGTGCTGTCTGACCGCAACGTCGTCAAGCCGAGCGATGCAAAGACGTTGGAGATGCGCGATGACAACTGGCAGCTTATGGCAGACCAGTGCTGCAGCCACTGCAGATTGTGCCGGAGTTACTGTGCACAAAGAAGACAATGTTGGCATCACTGGTCTATCCACTGATTCTCAAGTTGACCAAGGTCAACCTGGCCGACGATGACAACGACTCAGTCATCATCAGTCAGTTCAAGCGAGACCTCCGCGCTGCGCTAGTCGACAGGTTCGCGCTGGACAAGACGAGGACAGCCCAGCATCCCTTTGTAACGGCCACGGTACTGGACCCAGCCACGAAGGCCTGCGACCTCTTTGAGCCAGGCATGCGTGCTGCGGCTTATGATCACGTGCGACAGCTTTCGCAGACGCAGGCGACTGACGCGGCACGTCCTTCGACTTCTGCTGCAGCAGCTGATGATGAGGTAGGCCTAAGCCCTAATGTCATTTTAAACTCATTTGGCTTGTTCTTCCCGCTCAAGCAAGGGAGTATGTCTTCGGTCACGTTGGTTTGTCTGTGTCTCTATACACGATAACTAAAAAAAATTGTGATCGAATTTTCACGAAACTTTGTGGGAAGGTTCCTAGGGGGAAAGGGAAGGCCAAGTTCGTATATGGCCACGATCCAATGGGGGCCCATTTTTGGGCCCCAAAACTATTTTGCGGGAGCTGTACTCTATCATAGTACTTTCCTTCTAGTTAAATTTGTGATAATCGAAAAAATAAAAAACGTAGGCCCTATGCCTAAACAAAGAGAAAAATAGAAAAATATAAACAAGTATTCTCTAAATCTACGTTTCCATTGCGATTGCGAACATTAATTAGACTACTGTATGAACTGTGAATCTGTAGGCCTAAATAATGTAACGATCATAGATTTAATGTCAATTGTTGGGGTTACAAGATCAAGATCGAGATGACACGGCAGCGCCGGCGCCTCCTAGTAAACGCCAGAAACTAGATCCAAGGGCGGTGTCGCTGAAGTTTCTTGCGAGTGGCTTACGTCCAGCCGGTAGTACAGAGTCACCTGAGCGAGCAGATTTCGACGCTTACCTGGGAGCGAGAGCAGCTGACGACGACACCGACGTGCTGCAGTGGTGGGTTGCCAATGCTCACCTGTACTCAGCGACCGCGGCTGTTGCTAAGCAGTTCCTGTCGATACGGGCGACGTCAGCCCAGTCTGAACAACAGTTCTCTGCTGCTGGCCGACTCATCTCGAAGTTGCGTTCTCGTCTCGACCCCGAGCGTGTTGACACACTTATCTTTCTGTATGAGAATCTGTAGAGGTCGCGTTTATGACTCGACTACTGCAGACTGCGTATAAGACTAGGCCAAGGCCTATGGTTATCTGATTCTTTTCTGTGTTAATACTTAATTACTGCATTGAGTGACTGACGATTAACCCTAATCACGTTTGTATGGATAAGCTGTCTGTATTATCATTGAACTGTCATGCTGTTAATGATGTTACACTTAAATACCTACAAAATCAATGTAAAAATTACGACTTTTTGTTGCTACAGGAGACATGGTTGTCTGACAAAACTTGTGTAAAGCTGCAGGGATATCTGTGCTCCTGATGAAGTCTCTGCTCTTCAGCAGCGCATCTCAACCTGTGTCGCCCAAACATCGGAATGGATGAAGGTGAACCGCCTGCAGCTGAACGCTGCCAAGTCTGAACAGTGAACAGTTGTGGTGTACGTCGCCTCGCCAACAGGATCGTCTACCTAACATTCCTCTCCACGTTGGTTGTACAACTGGTGAGATGTGTACATAACCTCGGGATTTTCACCGACCATCTATGAAGACCCACATCTCAAAGACTGTCTTGAGCTGCTTCGCTGCTCTACGTTGGCTTCGCAGCATCCGGAGATCAGTCAGCCAAGCTGTACTGCTTTCATTAGTCACGTCAATCATTATGACGTGACTCAACTATGGTACTGCTGTTCTGGCTGGTCTATCTGATCACCTGCTGAATCGCCTCCAGTCCGTGCTCAATGCAGCGGCGCGTCTTGTGTGTCACGCTCGCAAGTACGACCACGTCACTCATTTGCTCGAAGACCTGCACTGGTTACGGGTTCCGGAAAGAATCCAGTTTCGACTTGCCGTGCTTGCTTTCTGCTGTCGTAACCACAAGGCGCCTTAGTATCTTGCTGACGATCTCCATTGGACTGATGAAGTGGAATCACGGCATCGACTACGGTCCGGTTCATGCCCACGCCCGATCGTTCCTCAAACTCGGCTCAGCACCATTGGCGATTGATCATTTCGTGTGACTGTCGCACAAGCATGGAACAGTCTTCCTACCTACGTCACTGCATCAACTTCTCTACCGTCTTTCAAGAGACAACTTTAGAAATTTTTATTTAGCAAATCTTTCCCGTCACTTTAAATTGTTTTCTCATATTTGTGTACCGTGTCCTAGAAGCTACTTAGCTTATGCCACATTAATCAGTACATTCTACTACTACTACTACTACTACTACTACTATCTCCTGAGTTTGCAGTAATCCATTGTTCTGCCATGGAAGACAAATTGCAGCAAAGGTACCTGCATGGCTAACCGTTTGGTGGAACTGCAGTCCTGTACACACGTAACATAGTTAGAGACTGGGATGTAATTGTCTCGAATAGTAACATCCCCTATTGCACAGCAGTTAAATTCTGTTTTAATGACCGTAAAGATCTGGTCACTGCCAGTGTTTACATGCTACCATGATGGTAGCCTTGACAAGCAGTCACAGAACCAGGTATGGACAGATAGTTGAAAAAGATGAATCTTTAGTTGACGCCGGAAAGACTGCATTGATGACGATGAGATGACGGCCTCTGGCAGGCTGTTCCAAACTTGAGCTGCAGCAACCGGAAAGGCACGGTTGCCAACAGTAGTCAGTTTGATGGGCGGCATGACCAAGTAGCTGGTACTTGCTGACCACACAGCACGCCGACCAGGTAGATCAGCGACGGTGACAAGAGATCCCAGATATCGTGGCGCGCTTTCGTGCAGCACTTTGTACATTAGCACCGCGATCTTGCACTGCACACGTTCTGGGATGTGCAGCCAGTGCAGTGTTGCCAACTCTTCGGTGATGTGGTCATGTGGTCGCAGGTGGTAGATGAGTCATGCCGCCGCATTGAGCACTGACTGCAATCGGCGCACCAGGTAGGTTGGGATGCCGACCAGTACTGCATTACCGTAGTCAAGTAGCGAGTGCACTAAAGCTACAACGAGTATCTGGAATGTGGCTGCTGGCACTGGTCGGCGGATATGGCGCAATTGGCGGAGAGCAGCGAAGCACCCCAACACTGTTCGATTGACGTGCGCTCACATCAACAGGTCTGCGTCGATGTAAATGCAGAGATCACAAACAAACCGCACTGGGGTTATCGGGACGCCAACGACCAATATCGTAGCAGTTGGTAATTGGTGCTGACGCTGACTTGTTGTGCACCAGATGGCCTCGGATTTATCCGGGTTCAGCATCAGCCTGTTATACGCAGATGAATGCATGGGAATGGTTCGTCGTGATTCATCACTACTGGATCAAGCACAGAATCAGCCGATCCAGGTGATGCAAAATTACTGAATCGGTCCAATCCACTTTTACATGGACCATTCGATCTGTAATCACCCAACAGTATGACAAAAGTTGGAACGTGGAACATCCAGTATTGCACTTACACCCTACCAGAAAACACCACCCAGCACACTGCTTGTTTGCAGCAAAGAGTCACAAGTTGACACTGGTATTCACCTGAGTGCTGAGGACTAACAGCTGTTCAAGTGACTCTTGGTTGGTCACCAATGCCTTAACAAGTACACTGAGATGGTGCTAATGCCACCTGATAATGTAATAATCCATTTGTTGTCATAACGAGCGCCATGCTTTGCATGCTTCTACATGAAAACTCATGCAAACAAATGCATTATTTAAACTGCCTTCACCAATCCACTGCTGAAAAGACGATTTAGAAATACCTGCAAAAAACTTGCACTGTTAACATGGGAGTCACAAATGAAAACCAAAATCAAACACCAAAGAAAACAATTATTCAGTTGTTCTGATTATTCTTCATGTAACCCCCGTCACATACAGCAAACCTGCAGATATCAGCTCACAGTGATGCATGAAATTATCATCACAAAACAAACACAATCTTGCTGACTTACCTGAGCAAACAGTATATAGAGTATTGTCTTGTTGCCCAACTTCACACTGCAGTTGCAGATGTACATTGTACATATATCATTTTTAGTAGGCTATAAACATAATGAGTGATGCCAAAGCTTCAAATACAAATCCTGCCAAAATACACACATCACACTATGTAGCAATCACAACAAAGCACACTACAGAGCACCCCTCCCTTCCAACAGACAACATCCGAGCTATGGTAATTGTCCGGTCAACTGGACTGGGCTTTGATCTTGCTTGGCTTAGCTGTCATCCGAGCGTCTCTGTCTTCGGTGTACTTGGTACTAGATGTAGAAAAGTTTTTTGATTACATCCTTTTCTTTACCTTTTAGTGTGCTGAGCCTTGGGATTGGCCCTTTGACCTGGAAGACTATCATCCTTCAGTGCTATTACACTGTTGGTTGGGTCATCTGACCTGTAAAATCGTCTCCGAAATGACCTATGTGTCGAGTGGGACGTTAAACCCTACAATACTAGCGGTAGGGCGTTGGAC